>MDTG01127703.1_pt1 | contig 22920 bp, 17 predicted proteins | sample 811421 | NCBI WGS metagenome assembly MDTG01 (sample SAMN05326645, study PRJNA326480) | marine metagenome | isolation source: seawater | place: Pacific Ocean: South East | collected 2011
AATAACTCAATTATTTTCTTTTGATCTAAATTATTTACGATAGGGTCAAGCGGTGGATTAAATCCAGTTTTTTTCCTATTTATGATATTATTTGGTAAATTTTTACTTAGTATTTTTTTTAATTGAATCTTTGTTGTGAACAAATTTAGTAAATTTTCATCATCTTCGTAAAAATTTTTAACAGCTATAAATTTATTAACTAATGGAACTCGCACCTCAATACTTGCTTGCATAGATGATTTATCAGTTACAATAAAGTTATGAGATAAGAATCCATAAAGATCTAAATAAAACGCCTTCTTATAGTTTGTGAAATGTTCCGTACCTTTTAAAATTTTAGATATCTTTTTGTGAAAGGAATCTATACTTGATTTATTTATTAACAATCTTTTAATCTCTTTTTTAGAAAAAACACCAATTAGACTAGAGTATGAAAAAATAAAATCTTTTTCTTCTAAAAAATTAAATAGTCTATCTATTTTTTTATTTATAGAATTAAATTTATAAAGAATTGGTAGAAATAGCTTTCCAATGAACTTAAAAGTATTAAACAATCCTTTATACTTTAAAACTTTATATCTTGGGTAACCCCCGAATAGTTCGTCCGCGCCCATACCACTCAGCATAACCTTAAAGTTTTTCTGTTTAGCAGCAAAAGATATTTTCTCTGATATCGAATATGTAAAATCAGAATTTAACTCTTCATTTTTTCTAACAATCGATTTTAATCTCTTTAATGTATAGTCATCATTTTCCAGTTCAACACCAAAAACTTCTAAGTCTAGTTTATCTTTGATAATATTTGTGTAGTAGGAATCGTCACCAACTCCTCCAGATACAAGATATTCTTTTGAATACTTTGCCGATAAACATTTAACATTCTTTACGTTATTTGCAATTACAGTAGAATCAACTCCTCCACTAAAAAAGGCACCTAGGGGGACATCACTGTTGCATTGTAATTTGATAGAATCATCAATTAATTTTTCAATTGATTTATTTTTAACCAATTTTTTTAAACTATTTTCATTTTTTACGTCAAAATACTTCAAATGCTCTATTTTATTTGATTCTAAGTGGATTTTCATGAATGAGCCTGGAAATATCTTTTTCACATTTTTAAAACCTGTATCTGGCTCATAAAGCCAGCCGTTAAATAAAAATTCTCCAATTGCATTAGGGTCAATTTCTCTTTTTACCTGATTAAAATTGAATAAACTTTTTATTTCAGAAGAGAAAAAGACTGAATTTTTATCTGGACTTAAAAAGTAGTAAACTGGCTTTATTCCCAGATGATCTCTTGCAATTGTCAATTTATTTTTAAACTTATCGTAAATTGCAAAAGCAAACATTCCATCAAGATAATCATACATATTATCTTGATATGCATCATAACTGGCTATTAATACCTCAGTATCACTAGCAGTTCCAAACTTATACCCTTTTTTTTCAAGATCAGTTTTTATTTCTTTGAAATTGTAAATTTCACCATTAAATACAATTACATACCTATTTTTATACTCAAAAGGCTGATTAGATCTCTCTTCAAGATCAATTATAGATAATCGTTTATGCCCAAAGCCAATAAATTTATTTTGATAATTTATTGTTTTATAATCGCTGTGATCCGGACCTCTGTGATGAAGTGATTCTAAGTGAGGAAGTAGATCGATTTTTTTATTTGAAATATAGCCTATTATTCCGCAGATTTTAATTCACCTCTAAACATTAGAATTGGGATTAATTATTATATCATTAGTATCTAACCTAGGTAAATCAAATCTACTTTCTTTTTTTATGTTAGCTATTCCAACCCTTGTGCCAAGAGCTAGCTTGCAATTATTAGTTTTAAGAATATCAACAGTAGAATCATTAAAATCACCGTAAGGATAACACATTGTCCAATTTTGTAGATTCACATCAACGAGTTTTAGAAATTTTATAGAGTTTTTAATATCTAACATCTGCTCATTGTAGGTTAGTGATCCTAACCAATTGTGGTCATACGAATGAGAGCCAACATGCATCCCATTTCTTTGCAAACATTTTATTTGCTCTACACTCATATATAATTCATTATTTAGTGTCTTTTCATCAGTCTTCAAAATATTTTGAAATAATTCGTCAATTATTTTTTTTCGAAGTGATACTTCTAACCCAAATTGTAACACTCTTTTTATGAAAGTAACATCTCTTTTATCAAATCGACTTTTTATTGCATGCTTTTTCCAGATGCGGTCAAAAATTTGATCACCTTCCCCATTTTCTTTTTTTTCCAAACTACTTTTTATTTGAGAGATAATTCTACCTGTATTTAATTCAGAGGCTAAAATGTAGTGGATCTTGTTAACATCCAATACCGTTTTTTCTAAAATAGGTTTTGCGGTAATATAAAAAGAACCTTGGACTTTATTTTCATCTAAAATAGGAAATACATAGTCGAAATGATCAGAATATCCATCATCAAAGGTTAATATAGCAGCTCTTTCTGGAAGCTCAATGTTATTTTCTAAAGAATAAATTAAAAGTTCCATAGGAATAATTTCGAAATGCTTTTTTATATGCTTAATTTGTTTTTTAAATCCTAAAAAACTTAATCCCTTTATTTCTGGGTACCTACTATGCTCTAAGTTCCTGACATAATGATACATAATAATTGTTACTCTATTATTCATCAAATTTCTTTAAAATATTAGGCCTGTCTTGGTCACCATCACCTCTAAAAATATAATATGGATAACTAGAATTTGAGCAATAATGAATTTCTTTTTTTTCCCTAAGAAATGGTTCAAAATACTCCGGAGCAACAATATCAAGTTTGTCAACATCAATAAAACCTGAATGATTAAAAAAACTTGTGTCATTTCCACCAATCAAACAGTCTAAGTATTCATGATTTGACTTTTCTAAAATATCTAAGAGTGGATAATAAACATTTGATAAGTTTTTAACATTTCCAATGACGTCTATTATTCTTAAGCATGAGTTTTCAGCATGTTTGAATACTCTCATAACTATTATAGAGCTAAAGCGACCTGAAGGCGTCTTAATCTTATAAAAAATATATTTATAATAGGGATTATAAAAATATTTTTTTAAAAAAAAATCTAAACTTTTATTAATTGAATTAGATAAAGGAAGTTCATTTGATAGGCTTGAATATGTTGATGTTAGCTGTTTTAATGTCCTGATTAAAACGATTTTAAAATTGTTATTGTCAACAGTAGGCTGAGTAAATGAGTTAGATTTAATCTTTAAAATTTTAAAATTATTTGCATCTGAGAACTTAGGGTTTATAATGATAAACTTTTTCATTACACCTACCTCAAAATTAAAAAATTTATAATAGTTTTTAACTTCTGGAGCTATTCCAGCACAAGATATACTATTAAACTTTTTATTTATTAAAAACTCTAAGCATTTTAAACCATCATTCTTTTTCGAAACACTTTTTAACAATGCTAAAAAAATATTAGGCCTTAGAACGGAAGAATATTTTATAAAACCTAATATAGAAAGTATTGAACCATTTTTGGTTTCAGATAAGACAAAGTTTAAGTTGTTTTTATCAAGATACATATATTCAAATAAATTCTTATCTTGAGTAAATATATGATCAAATTTCCAATGATTTTTGATAAAGTCAATTATCCTTTCACTGTCTTTTATATTTGCGTAACGAATCACTATTTTTTATCATTTATCTTCTTTTCAACAAAAATAGAGAAATCTTCTATTTTATTTAAGCCTTCAATTTCCTCAATTTTGAACTTGATCTTGAATTTATTTTCAACTGCGATGACTAAATTGATATTCTGCAAAGAATCCCAATTTTTAATCGTGTCCGAACTAGAATCTTTATTTATTTTACTAGCTGGATAATCAAGAATTTCAGAAAAAAGCTGTATAATAGATTCCAATATGCTTTGATCCATTACTCTACCTTAATATTATGTTTTAGTACTGGAATATCTTTATTAATAGAAAAGCTCCACCGCGAAGTATTCTTATCACCATTTATTTTTTCGAAACCTAAAGTCTCATAAAAATTTTCAACAATCGAATTTTTTTCTGTCTTTTTATATGTTGAGTTTATTTTTTTTATATTCCTTATCTTACATTGATTCAATAGATTTTCAAACATTGCAAATTCAAGTTGCCTATTAAAGACCCTACAGCTCATTACCCATATTTTGATGTCTAATATTGAATTTACTAAATTAGAAATAATTACTGAAACCAATCCATGATCATTATACTTATCAATTAATTGTCCCGAAATTGAAATATATTGGGCTGAATTACATATTTTTTCAATATCTGATTGTATAACTCTCTGAGTAGTTAGATTAAATTGGTTCGTTTTATTTATAAGTTGAGTAATTCTTTTAATATCTGATTTCTCTATTACTTTAATTTTTGATTTCATTTTTAGAGAGAGCAAAAAATCATTGTAATCAATTTTTAATTTTTTATTGTCTTCGATCTTGATATTTGAGCGATAAGAAATACTTCTATTAAAATCTTCATCTGAAATTTCTGTAGGTTCAAAATAACCACTCCGATCTAAAGATACCAGAAACTCTTCTGGATTATTCGCTTCTAAAACATTGATTTCAGGAAGATTAACTTCTACTAAATTCCTTTCTACAGGATTATCATCAATGAAAACAAAACTATCTAAAGATAGATTCAGCTTTTTAGCCATTTTAATGATGTTTAAATCTTTCCTTTCCCAATTTATATATGAAGAAATAAACGAACTATATTTTAGGATTGATTCTTTTTTATCTAAACCTTTTTTAGCGATATTTTTTTCGTTTTTTGATGCTATTGAAATCAATACTCCTCTTTGATTCAACTCATTTATATAGGATTGAAAGAGAGCAAATGATTCTCCTAAGGCATCATCTTTGCCCAAATTAATATTATCTACACCTTCATCACCAATGATACCACCCCACAATGTGTTATCCAAGTCCAAGACAATGTTTTTTTTTGTTAATCCAAAGATAGAACCTAGAATGCTTGATATGTTATCACATAATAATGGAATAAATTGAAAACTAATTGCATATTTATATAAAAAATATTTTGAATTATCTTTCCAATTTTCAACGCCTACTAAGGATGAAAGATAATTGATATCATTAACATATAAATAATCATATTTAGTAGAAGCTTCTGAAAAACAATGATTAATTCTATTAATAAACAAAGTTTTCCCGGAAGAATGGCTTGAGTCTAAGTTCCCTAAAGGCCTAAATTGAGGAAACTCAAAATTATTCTGTATTATGATGCAATTGTATGATTCGTATAGTTTTGCCCAAATGTTTTTGTACTTGGATAATTCCGAGTTTAGCAAATTATCACTCATTTCTTTAGTGAACTGTACTTCAGGAAATTTATTTATGTTTTCAATGGTGGTATGGATATATATCGCATCCGGCTTAAAATTTGCTAAGTTTTTATTTTCAAATACTGATTCTTCAAAATACTGGTTATAGTTTGATTCATAAATAATAGGTTTTATTCCTACTTTTAATAAAAATAATTCTAAAAAAAATTTAATTTCTCCAATTGTTGAACCCCCTAAGATTGCGATCTTTTTTTCGATCAAATTTTTATTTTTTAATAAATCTTCTTTAATTAACTTTTTACTTCTAAGAATAGAATTAAAGTCATACGGATAGGTTAAATGTTTTTTATTATACATTTGCTTATTGTAAAATTTCTTATTTGCTTAATAAAAATTAAGGCTTTAAATAAATAATATTACAAAATTTATTGTGGTTGTAAATTCTTTCCTTACATTAAAAAGTATTTTCTTTTTAACTCAACCAACTAATAAAAAATATGAAAAGAAATAATATTACAGAGTGGAATGCGAGTTACACTAGGGGTGAAAATAACATTTTATACCCGCAATCAGAAGTCATAAAATTTTTGAATAGATATATTTCTAAAAAGAAAAGTTTTGTAGATATCGACAGAAAACTAAAAATTAATAATGATGAAAAAATTGTCTGCTTAGACTTCGCTTGTGGTGTTGGTATTCATGCAATAACAGCTGAAGAATTTGGATGCAAATCATATGGTGTTGATATAAGTGAGATTGCTATTAAAAAAGCTCAACAAAATGCTCAGTTTAAAGGATTAAGCGACCTTAAAGACAGGCTAACAATTTTAGATACTGATTATAAAAAATTACCATTTAGTGATAAATTTTTTAATTTTTCAATAGCTGAATCATGTTTAGATAGTATGCATTTTGAAATTGCAAAAAACAATTTTTCGGAACTTAAAAGAATAACAAAAAATTATATTTATTTTAGTTTAATTGGGTCCCGTGTTACAGGAAAAGCGGGTGAAAAAAGAATCGATACTGAACATGAAAAAGGTACAATTCAATGTTATTTTGATAGGGATCTATTGAATGAATTAATTGGAGGTGAAATGAATAGATTAATTTACTTTAATCGTATAGTAGAAAAAGATTTACATATTAATAAAATAATAGATGAAAGATATTTTTGTATATATTCATGTGATTAAAACAATTAATTTTTTTTAACTATTTCACATCCTTTGAATTAAAATCGTTGTCATTAAAACTTAATAAAATCCAAATAGCTGGGAATGCACTTGAATACGATACTGCGAAGAAAGTAAATGAAAATACCTTATTAATTAATTTACTTTTTGAACTAAATAAAAATAAATAAGCAAACATTAGTATAAAAAATATACCGTGAGACAAAACTAGATAAGAAAAAGAAGAATTTAGATTAGGTTCACGGCCCATATACCAAGAATTTAAAAAAGTATTTTGACTGACTAATTCAGCTAGGCTACTCAGAACAGCCCCATTACCAACACCAAAAGGATATTCAATAATTGCATAAAATGAAATGCTCAAGTTAATAATTCTACTTAAAATAGAAGTATCATTGGTTAATAGCTCAAGAGGTGAACTCAGTTGTGAAATAACTTGAAAACCTCTTCCAAGATTATTTATATCCATTAACAAATTAGAATATAATAATATTGCAAAAAATGGAGTGAAAATCCAAAAATATCTTTTATTTTGTTTGAATTTAAAAGATAGTAACAAATATAGAATAAGATAAAGGTAGCCTGTTCCGGATTTCGTCAAAAATATCATTATTATTATCATGACTTTTAATAAATATTTATTTTTTGAAGAGATTCTTTTTAATGAAAACATATAATCAGTAAAGAGTAAAAAAAATATCAATAATCCACCAAATAAGCCCGGTTCTGTTGAAAAAGTAGAGACACCTCTATAAGACATCTCTGTTGTATTAATGTTTCTGACTAAAAAACTCTGTAAATTATAAAAAAGGGATGTATTGGCCATAATTAGAATAGTATAGATAAAATATACAGAGATAGAAATATTTAAAACTCTTTTTGTCATAAAATCTTTTGAATAGTGAAAAGCCAACATAATTAGAGAGCCAAAAAAAAGAGACAGCATCTTGCCAAAATCTGGATTAAAAATTGGTTCAAAGATATTATTATATGTAAGGAATATTATGGTAAATAAAGAAAATATTAATGGCCCAATATGTAACGGTTGATTAAGAAATACACTCCTTTTAATAATTACAATTAACGCTAAAATACCCACTAATGGTTGAACGTCTGATTCAATAGGATAGAAGGAGACAAAGGGAAATAAACATGTGATTAAAAAAATAATTTCCATTAAAATTTCATTTGGCAATCAAAAGTTCTACATCGCTAAGGAACTTACTACTATTCATTGGTTTTATTTCTCCAAAGATTTTCCTGCTTAAAATTTCTGTTTCTCTTTTTAGTTCAAGAGGGTTTTCTATCCAAAATTCAATTTCCTCAATAGATTGTACTCTGGGCTTATATTCTTTTATGAAAGCAGATTTTTTTGTATCAAAATAATCAATATAAATCAAATTTACCTTGTAAGGAAGAAAGTGCAATATTACTGATGAGGGAGGGGTTATGGCGGTTTCAATCGAATTAAATAATTGATAATCAGATGTTTTCTTTGAAATAATTTGTAAATTTTCTCCAATCAAATCTGAGTATTTGTTATTATCTCTAGGGTGAAGTCTAACTGCACACAAAACATTATTTTTGGTTGCATAGCTTTTGATGAATAAAATTATTTTTTTATTTTCTTCATAAGCTGTGTAATTAGTGAAATAACAAATTTTATATCTTAACTTTTTTGAATCGATTTTTAAATTCAAAAATTGAACAGGATAAATATATTTTATTTTATTTGTTTCATAAGTTTTTGATAGAATATCTTCTCTTAATTTAAAATCAACAATAAATTTATCACCATAAATAGGGTTAGGGATCATTCGATGAGATTGATCAACTGTCATAAGTTGAATAGGAGTAATACCGAACAACCTTGCGACTTCGCATTCAACGCTCGCATGCGGTGATTTTTGTTCAAGTGTAAATAATATAATTGGACGATTTATACTTAAGTTTTTTAAAATCAATTTAAGTTTTAATTCGTACATTTTTAAACCTGGAATCATTATGGCAATTTCGCGTATTGCCTGTTTAAAGTTGAACAATATATTCTTATGAGTAAAATTATATTTTTTTCTATTGACCAGTTTAAAAATTGTTTCGAGGTATTTTTTAATTACTAAAAAACTATTTATTTTTTTAAAATTGATCACTTCAATATTCTCAGATTCTTGTATATTTTCTAAAAAATTATTGCCCATAGAATCTCCGATTATAATTAAATATTTTCTATCATTGTTATGAATGATATTTTTAATAAAATTATACTGTAACTGGCTTCTAATGATAAATATATAATCAGGAATATTTTTATTTAGCCTTCTATTAATACTTTTTGATAGCAAGTTTGAATTTTTTAAATCGTAATATAACCTAACAAAAAAAACTACAAATATTCTTACTACATTATTAATCCACTGAAAAGAAATTTTAAAGCCCTGATACTTTACCGAAATAGTAAGAGTTTTAATATATTGCTCTACAAAATAAGTGAAAACATTTTCTCTTTGATAAAGATAAATCCCAGCCGACTCCCATTCTGATAAAAAATAATTACACGTTTTTGTTTTTAAATAAATTCTATTCGGTATAAGTATATGGTCAAAATCATAGTTTTTCTTTGCAAAATCAATTGCTAATAGATATTGAATTAGTACAGAAATACTGCAGTCATAAAAATTATTAATGTAATGTCTGGCATCATCGTCCAAAGTTTTAAAAAGAGTCTTAACCTTTTCAATCAATACTTTATCTTCAATATTTAAGAATGAATCAATATGTATATGAGTTATTTTTTTTGATTCACTCAAATAAAAATCTGATATTACAATATCATTTTCTAAAAGCTTTAGATTGGTTTTTTTAAAAAAAATAATCAGCCTACTCAAGAAAGATCCTTTTTAAATATTGAAAAGTGCAAAATTGAGTTATCAAAGTATAAAATTTTTGATTTTAATATAAAAATTTTCAAAGAACTCTTTTTCGGGAGGATTAAAAATTTTTAAAATATGTAAAGTATAAAAATAGAATATAATTAAGATTATAATTTTAATAGTAATTAATGGAATGTCATTATTACCATTAAAAGCTGTTTTTATGATTGCTCCTACTATGAACATCGTCGAAGAACAGATTAAAAGTTGAATTATCAATTTTTTTTGTGATTTTAGTTCAACTACTTTTGAAGTAATGTGTTTTCCATAAATAAATGCAATCAAATAGCTAAGGAGGGTAGTAAATGCAGGAACATATAAACTTTTTAAAAAGTACATCAAAATAATATTAGATGTAATATTAAATATGCACGCATAAAAGTTCATCTTAAATATTTCTTTTGTTTTTTGTTTGACAAATAAAATATCTGCAAATAGCATATTCATACTAAAAAACACACAAGATAAAGAAATTATCGGAACTATCTTATAGACTGAACTAGAAATAGTTTTATTTGTTAAAATAGTTAAAATAGGCTGGGAAAATAAATAAGAACCAAAGATGAATGGAACTGATAGAATTAATGTCCACCGAATGCAATAATTTAATATTGTTGCTTGGTCTATTAATTTTCCACTGTCTTGTGATTTTGAAAAATATTGGGTGAGTATCAAACGAAGCGCTTTGGGAAATATTAAAACAAGAGAACCCAGTATATACCCCGAATGATAGCTCCCTGCTAAGGCTATATTAAGATATAATACAATCAAATACCTGTCTGAACTCATGAGTATGTAATCATTTATAAAATTAAGGACTAGCGGAAATCCATATTTAATTTCATATTTTAATTTAGTTATACTAAAAAACTTAAAATGAAAACCAATTTCCTTGATTATTCTATAATAAAATATTAATGAAAATAGAAGACTTAATAAGGTTAAACTCAAAACAAGAATGTCTAGAGTAATAGAAAATGAGAAATAAAAAAATAATACTGCTATCAAAAAAATATGAAGGTACTGGTAAGCTAAGCTGCAAATCTTATTGAATTCTATTTTCCCGGAATATCTAAAATAGTCTGCACCCATATAAAAAAGTGTAGAACAAACAGTGAATAGTGGTATTAGATAATAAGAAAATGAAAGGGAATTATTAAAAATGTATTTGTTTATTGGTTTTTCAAAAAAATAAAATAAAATTGAAAAAAGTATCATGTTTAACAATTTAAAATACAAAGTCCTATAAAAAAGATTAGCTTTTTGAATTTTACTTTTTGCCGTCGGTATAAAACGTTTAAAACTAAACTCGGTTCCCAATGAAAGAAATCCTTGACATAAAAAAAACATAAGCATAAGAAGAGTATATTCCCCATAAACCTTTATTCCAGCGGTTTTAACTATTAACGGAAGAAATATAAGACTCTTAAAGTTTAATAATGTTGTACCTGCTAAAACGATAATACTGTTGTTTAAAAATCTTTTTTTTATCGTTTTTTCCATTATTCTAAGAATGTGTATTTATAGATAAGGCAATTAGAAAAATATATAAATGATTCTTTTTTTATTTTAAGCTCTAAAAAAAGAATTAGATAGTTTCTAGAAATAATTCTTTAATATAAATTACAGATTAAGTTAGTCTTGATAGACTATAGGTATAAAATCAATCCGCTAAATCATTTAGCTTTAAGATTGTATTTATTTTTATATCTTTTTTTACTCTTTTTCCTATAATCTCATTTATTTTTCTTGCTGGTATACCTGTCCCAGGTCTCTTAACATTTAACATGTCTTTAGTAATAATACTCCCTTTTTTTATTTTTTTTTCAGTCACCACCGAATGATTAGCCCAATTTTTTACCTCAATTTCTTCTTTATGAATTAATTTTTCTGATCCAAGAGATAAATGTATTTTACCGATCGCTTCAACCATTTCACTAAACTCTTTAGGTTCAATTGATACCGTATAATCTGGCCCTTTTAATGCTCTATTTAATGTAAAATGTTTCTCGATAAGACAAGCACCCAAAGAGACAGCTCCTAAAGACGTCCAAATATCTGGCGTATGATCTGAGTGCCCAATCAAAACGTTAAATTTTTCTCTATACTTTGGAATTAAGTTTAAGTTTATTGACTCATATGGCGGAGGATAAATAGAAGTGCAGTTTGTCAACATAAATTTTGCATTCATTGAATTCATATAATTGACGGTCTCTTGAATTTCACCAAAGGTCGACATCCCTGTAGATATGATAACAGGTTTTTTAGTTGCTGCAATCTTAGCCATCATTGGGAAGTTTGTCATTTCCCCGGAGCCTGTTTTAAATCCATTAACCCCTATCTGTTCCAAAACATCCACGGCATCAGGGCAGAAAGGAGTGCACAGGTACTCTATTCCAATTTTGTCACAATATGATTTTAATTTTTTATGGTCTTCAATAGTAAGGTTATAATTTTCTAAAATCTCATCTAAGCTTCCTCCCCAAAACTTAATCACATTTGGAACCATTTCTTTTTCAGGTAGGTGCATTTGAAATTTTATAAAATCAGCTTTTATTTTTTTTGCCATTTCCGCCATCCTCATAGCAACATTTAAACTACCTAAATGCTCAACAGCGGCCTCCGCAATAGTCACAGGTTTTAGACCATCTCCAATTTTAACATTTCCTATTTTTATCTGTTTTTTATTCATAATTATTCCAATTTGTTTAACTTATTAATATCCGCATAAATAAGCTTTGCATCATAGTTTTTATTAATAATTTTATTAAACTCAACAAAGTTTATGCTTAATTGTTCATTCTCTATAATTTCATTCAATACTTCTTTTGTTTTTTTTGCAGTACCACTTCCAATATTATAAATTTCACCTGTTAACCCTTTTTCCATTAAATAATTAAATTTTTTAACAGCGTCCTCAACCTTTAAGTAGTCCCTTTTATTTTCAATATTTCCTAATATTATTTTTTTTATTTTACCTTTCTTAAAATCTTTTATTTGCCTGTAAAGATTACCGACAAATAATTTTTCAGACGACCCCTTTCCAATAAGATTAAATACCCTTGCCATCACAACGTCCAATCCTTTAGTTGTTACAAAGTACTGCATAAGGTATGTTTGAAAAATTTTTGTTAAACCATATATACTGGCAGGACTAAGATTGTTAGATTCCTTAATTGGATTATCCTTTTCGGACACCTTACCATATTCGGCTGCACTTCCAACCAACAAAATTCTTGATTTAATTTTCAAAATCTCAACGGCTTTCAATAGGTTGTAGCTTGATATTAGATTGTTATCTAAATCTACCTTAAATTGATTGCTGAAGGAACCAGCAAGATGATAAATCTGATCAGGATTTATGAACATTATCATTTCAAGAACAGAATTTTCATCTCTCAAATCACATTTGAAAAAATTGCTATCTCTAATATTTTTTAATCCGGAGCGATAAATTTTAACATCTGCTTGATTTTTATATATTTGAGATAGATGTTTCCCAACAAATCCTTCTGAGCCCGTAATCAGTATTTTTTTATGTTTTTTCACTATTTACCGAGTTTAGATCTTCTATTTGACCAATATCTTTCCATTTTTCGTGTATTGGAAATGCGAAAATGGCTTCTTTATCTTCAATGAGTTGGTGAAATAATGAAGGCATATCAAAAAAAGTATCATTTGGTATCTTTTTTATTACTTTTTTATTTAAAACATATATGCCTGCATTAACGTTAAAATTAACAACTGGCTTTTCATCAATTTTAATTATTTCTTCTTTTTCTGTCCTAATTACTCCATAAGGTATTTTAAAATTAAATTTGTTAACACACATTGTTGCCAATGATTTGTTGTGTCTATGAAAGTTCATTAAAGCAGTGTAATCAATTTCTGTGACAATATCGCAATTCATTACCAAAAGGTTATTACCTGACACTTGCTCTAAATTTACTAGGGATAGAGAGCCTGCTGTACCCATCCTCTTCTTCTCATCCAAATAAACAATCTCTACACCGAAATTTTTCCCATCGCCAAAATATTCTTTTATAGCTTCTTTTTTATAATTAACGGCCAAAATTATTTTTATAAATCCGTGATCTACTAATGACTCTATAATCCTTTCTAGAATAGGTTTCCCTTTAACTTCAACCAAAGCTTTTGGAATTTTTGTTGTAATTGGTTGGAGCCTTTTACCTAATCCTCCAGACATTATAACAGCACAGTTTGTAGATGTATTTGTTATATTATTTTTGAAGTGTACACCAACTACTTTTTTTTTGTTATCAATTAAAGGGTAAATATCTACAAACCCCTTCTCATATTTTCTCCTTTCTTTTTCGGCGATATGTGATGGTATTGAAATTGGCGAAGGATTAAAAACAGATTTAATATTGTCCTGAATTGAACCACCCTTTAATAGGCCTCTTCGGATATCTCCATCCGTTGCAATACCTTTTAAAATCATATCTTTATCAACAACAATAATAGCTTGTTTTTTATTTTTATTTATAGCTTTCATTGCATCTCTTACACTACTAGCAGTTTTAATAAAATATTTATTAGCTAGTTTCATTCAAATCAAAAAATGTTTTTTTTATTGTACTTGGGATCGGAGTTTTGGATAGTACACCTGCTATCGTCTCAGCGGTATCTTCTTTTTCATATGGATTAATCATATTGGAAAGTGATTTTTTAAAATCATCTGATAATGCTTTATTTATTGCTGATTTAATGCTATCAATACCTTGATCACATGATATTACATTTTTAGCCATTACCCTACCTAATTCTCTATCTCCAATATTTACAGTAGGAATCTTAAAAGTAGGAGTTTCTATAACACCGCTTGATGAATTTCCTACAACCGCTCCAACATATTTTAAACAGCTTATATACTTTATTTGACCTAAGGAAGGAAACCCAATTGCCTTGTCCGAATTCACTTCCACATATCGATTTATCATATCATTAATTACTCTTCCTTCGGTATCAGCGTTTGTATAGGTAAAGATTACTCTCAGGTGTTCTATTTCATCAATTGCTACTAACAAATCTCTAAAATATTTTCCTGAAGTATTATTTTCTAAAGTAAGAGGGTGAAAGGTTACAATGATTGTTCTTTGGTCGATATGAAAACTAATTTTTTCTTCCAAAATATTTTTGGGTAAGATATTAATTTTCTTCATTGAATCTACATTTAATGCCCCAACATTGAATACTCTTTCTGGATCTTCACCAAGTTGAACTACTCTGCTATAGTATTCTTTTGTTGTAACAAAATGTAAATAACTCATTTTCGTAATACAATGTCTTATGTGGTCATCTACAGCGCCTTGAGTCATTTCACCACCTTGAATGTGAGCTACTGGGATACGGCATACCATGGCACTTGTAACTACTGACATTGATTCAAATCTGTCGCCTAAAACAACTAGAAAATCAGGTTTTATCCTCATTAGAGCCTCAGAAAAACCTATCATTCCTAATCCCATAGACTTACATGTAGAAACTGGAGTATCTGAGCTTAAAATCATCTCTACTTTTTCAGTACATTTAAATCCGTCTTTTTCTATTTCTAAATATGTTAATCCAAATTCTCTAGAAAGGTGCATCCCCGAAACTAAGATCGAAAGATCAATTTCATTCATCTTTTTCAAAATTTTCAATAGAGGTCGTAATATACCGTACTCAGCTCTGCCTCCAGTGAATACACAAATTTTTCTTTTCATTTTTGATTTTTTCTAATTTGAAACATTGCCTCAGCCAAGGATAAGTCAAAATTGTTATTAATATCTATTGCTTCCTCTCTACTTACTTCACAAGGAGCTGTGAATCCTCCCATAACATCGTTTGTAGTTTTAATTATCTTAAGTTTTGTTGCAAAGATTGTGCTAGTAACTTTATAAACTGGTTTTCTTTCTTGCCTTCTTCTTGATTGATTTGGATTTAATAATGAAAACTCACCATCATCAATGATACCGAACACTTCAGTTGACTTTAAAACACTTACCACAGAAGAAACAGTTGGTTTTTTTATAATTTTCTCACATTGCAAAATAGTATTTATGCTTCTGAAGGGTGAGGTTGGCTCAAGAGTAAAAATTACATCCGGCGTATAATTCATATGTTCATTAAGTACATCACAGGCATGTAAAATTGCCGATTCGGATGAAGAGGTATCTAACGATAAATGTGCTGGTCGATTTATGATATCAACAGAACTAAATTTTTCACAAATTTTTGCAATCTTTGTATGATCAGTTGAAACAATAATCTTATCAAAAATTTTAGAATTCGTTGCAGTCTCAATAGTATATGCTATAAGAGGTTTCCCATTGAGAATTTTGATATTTTTCAATGGTATACTTTTTGAACCTCCTCTAGCAGGAATAATTGCTATTATCTTCAATTTAATACTCTTTATATGTTATAAATCGAGGTCTTATATAAATCTATGTTATCTGGGATTTTCATCCATTTGATTACTTCCATAAGTCCGGTTCTTAATGAATATTTAGGAGACCATGAAGTATTACTTATGATTTTTGAATTATCGCAAACCAATCTTTCGACTTCACTATTTTTAGGCCTCTTTCTATTGGTTGTTGATTTAATTGTTAGCTTTACATCCATTAACTGAGCGATTAAGTTTGCACAATCTCCCATAGAAATTTCAGCTCGCATTCCAATATTTGTACATTCTCCAATCAGTGTATCAGACTTATATATTTCTTCAAAACCGAGACAAGTATCTAATACGTATGTTAAGTCTCTAGTTGGAGTTAAGCTACCAAGTTTAACAATTTCCTTACCACTAACAAGTTGGGAAATAATTGTCGGTATAATTGCGCGAGAAGATTGGCGCGGACCATAAGTATTAAAAGGTCGTACTATTTTTATAGGTAATTCAAATGAACGATAATAACTGATGGCCAGTTGATCTGCAGCAATTTTAGATGCTGAGTATGGAGATTGGCCAACTAAGGGGTGAGTTTCATTAATTGGTGTATATTGAGCTGTTCCATAGGTCTCACTAGTAGATGTTATCAATATCTGATCTAAACCCAAATATTTAGCTGATTCTAAAACATTATATGCACCTTCAACATTTGTCCTTAAATAAGCCAAAGGAGAAATATAAGAATATGGGATACCAATTAGAGCTGCTAAATGAAAGACTGTTTTACAACCTTTCATAGCTTTATGAACTGAATCGAAATCTCTAATATCACCTAAGACAATTTGAAAATCATTTTTGTAAACCGATTTTTCAAGCCAACCCCAATTGTTATTTGAATTATACCTGTCAAATGCTATTACATCATATCCCTTTTCAACGAAGTATTCTGTTAAGTGTGAGCCGATAAATCCTGTGGCACCAGTTATTAAAATTTTCTCCATTACAATAAAATCCTTATCAAAATTAACTTTGTTTGGAAATAATATTTCTCATTAGAATTTTTAAATTAAAGAAATCTACCTTTTTTAAGCTCGGTAATATTGTTAGAAATTAGACTTTTAGCAGTAGTAAATTTCTCTTTTTCTTCAACTTTTGTTCGAACAATGTACTCTTTTAGGAAGATCCAAATAAATGCAACTCCTAATCCAAAACAGGTCGATAAAAATATCATCAAAACTTTATTGGGGCTTGAAGGAAATATTGGAGTCTCGGGTGGGTCAAGAATTACAACATACTCCGATTCTTTTACTTCTTCGATCTTTGTTGTTTCATATTGTTGTTTTAATGTTGTGAAAACACCAGTTAAAACTGTGACCTCCCTACCGAGTCTTTGGCGCTCTAATTGTAGAGCTGGCGAATTTTCAATTCTTCGATTTCTGTCCATAAATATTTTAAGGTTTTCTTCAGCTATCATTAAGTCTTTTTCAGTTTCAATAATTCTTTCTTCTATAAATCTCTTACCTTCACTAGTCTTAGACTTGTTATACTTTCTTTGATGAGCAATTAATTGCTCAATAATAGCATTATTTATATCCTTGGCAAGCGCAGGCTCAAATACACTAACCCTTAACTTTAATATACCAGTAACTTTATCCTCTGAAATATCTATCATTCCCAAAAATTTTTTTATCGCAAATAGTAGGAGTTTATTAAAATTATAATTCTTATCCTTAAGCTCGGCAGTTAATATCTCCAAAAGAGATTTCTGCTCTCCGAATCTTCTGGTGTCAAACTTTTTCTCCAGCACTCCCTTCGAAAGAGTTCTACTTTTTATGATTTCAGGATATACCCATTCAGGTCCTGATTGGTTATACGGTAAGTCCAATCCAAATTGAGCTGCGAACCCAAAGGCCTGTGATATTTTACCACTGCCAGAGGAAGACATTAGTTTCGATTCTGAGGTATACACTAAATTAGAAAAAAAGTTAGCATAAATAGCAGATATAATAAAGAATATGGTTGGTAATACCAGTATTATTTTAATATTCTCTGCAATCTTAAGAACAATGTCAATTATATAAATTTTATCGTGATTTAAGCGATCATTCTGATTTTCTTTTTTTGTTCTATAAGACACTTAAATTTTCTTTTCTAAATTTTTATTCATTTAAATAATAAAATCAACCTTTAGCCAATACAATTACAGCTATTACTTGGGCTACATTAGCAATTAGAGTAGTTAAGTCTGTTACATATTCAGTCATATCAAATGGTTCCTCCTCTTTTTTGCGACCTACTGTTATTACAGAGCCATCCATGACTTTTGGACTTAGGAAAGACCATTTGCTAAATTTTTGAGATCTGCCGTCTGGATAATCAATCCAAATATTGTCTAAGTCTGCATCTGGACTATATCCTCCTGCAAGCTCAAGGTATTTTTTTAATCTTAAATTAGATTCAAACTTTTGAAATCCAGGAGAATTCAACTCACCTCTTATTTCCACAACATTTGGTTTCATTGCTATTTCAATAACATCTCCATTCAGAACCTCAAAATTCGATCTCAACTTAGGATTTTTTATAATTTTTTTCATAGACATATTAATTCTTTTATTATTCCTTACGTAGTTTGAGGCATCAGGATAAGCCATCGAGGTTAAGCCTCCAGCCCTATCAATAATATCTGTGATACGCTCATTGTTTGATATTATTGCATAATTTCCTGGGTAAAGAACTTCACCCTTAACTATAACTTCTTTGCCATAAATGGAGGAAGGAGTCTCCCTTAAGTATATTATATCAAACGGTTTAAGTGGGATTTTGTGATAAACTTTTTCTTCATTTTTATTAGTTTTTAGATAGTTTTGATCTATTAAGAATGAAATTGTATCCAAAGATGACAAAGTATCTATTTTTGATGTGTCTAACCTAACAATATCAACTTTATAGCCAGGATGAAGTCTTGAAAACCCTCCTGATTCCAATATTAAATCCTTTAAATCCATATCAGTTTTATGTAGGTATTTTCCGGGACTATTCACAGACCCTTTAATAGTTACAGGTTTATTATTTATAAAAATATTCTTTTTATAAATTCTGATTATATCATTTGGATTTAAATAAAGATTCATTTCAGAATCCTTATTATTTTTTAGTTCTTGAAGGTCAAATTGAATTATTGTGCTTTCTATGTTATTTTTGTTCAACCTGATCAAATCTGCTCTTGCTAAATAAGTAGTATTTAAATGTCCTTCATCCACCAGCCCTCCAGCTTTGAAAATTAGATCATATATTTGCATGTTTTCCAAGAGTTCATATGTTCCTGGGGTTTTTACATTCCCTAATATTTTCACATACGACTTCTCAACCATTTCTGTATAACTGTAAATAAATACCCTGTCTAAATTAGCAAGAAGTATATCATTGTCAGCATCTTGCGAAACCGCTAAACCTAAATCTAAACTTATCAATTCCTCTTTGAAATCGCTTCTTGTCCTTATTATATCGAATCTATCTAAATAGGCATCGCCTGTTATGCCGTCAGCGTTTTTAACTAAATCGCTTAATCTCAAGGAATCAACTAATTCATAAATTCCTGGACGTGAAACCGCTCCTCTTATTTCAACTACATTTTCACGCATATCCATAATCGAAAAAATTTCAATATTATCTCCATCTTTAATTTTAACATTATCTGACTCACTACCCATTTGCTCTAGATTAATATCAATAAACATGCGATCCATATTCAAGACTTTTCTTAGATCAAATGGTACGATTCTATCAATTTGAATTCTTTTTAAATAAGCAGTTATTTTTAAGCTACCCGCTATTTCAATCAAATTATTTAAATTTTCATCTGGCTTAATTTCATAGATTCCAGGCCTGTTAATTTCTCCACTTATAGAAACAGTTTCTAACCTTCGTGGTATAAATATTACATCTTCAAGTTGTAATTTTTGATCGTTTGGTTTCTTCCCGGATAATAAGTAATCGTAAAAGTCTATGGATGCTATTTTCTCTCCATTTCTTATAAGCTGTATATCCCTCAAACTACCTGATTTCTTTGGACCGTTGAAATAGTACAAAGATGAGAAAAGTGTTGTAGACGTTGAGACAGTGTATGCTCCAGGTTGCTCTACTTCCCCCAAAACTTGTATTCTTAAAGGTCTCATATTCCCAAGGCTTACATCCAAAAATGAAGTCGCATTTTGACCAGGAGGACTTAAACTGGCGTACGATTTAGAAAAAACCTTAAATAATTTTGATTCAAGTAAATCTAAGTCTAATCCATTTACAAACACTTGCCCAATCTCTGGGATAAAAACAAATCCTTCCCTATCAACCTTTAGCACTTCACGAAATTGTGTTTCTCCCCAAAGCATTACTATGATTTCATCCCCAGGACCTATTATATAATTAGGATCCAAGGCACCTACTTGAGTAGATTGAAAAAGGCTAGGATCTTTTTCAAATACACTGTAACCAAAAAAAGGGAGATTTTTATAGCTGTTCATACTTCTTTTCGGTGTTTTTGTTTTTTCTAATTCACCGTCATCTGTAATATTTCCATTATTATTACTATTTTCAAAATCAACATTTGAAGGTAAAGAGGTTTCATTATCGCTTAAACTCAAATTTTGAATTAAGTTTTTAGAAGAATTATTTCTATCAACTTCAATAACTTTTTCTATATCTTTATCCGAATAGCCTCGTTCTCTTGCGGCATTGATAACCTCTTGTTTGGACATTCCAGAATTTTCAATATACTTCTTAGCTTGTTTAATTTGCTCATTAGTTTGTGAAACCAAAAAGGTACTAAGAAGAACAATTGGATAAAAATTTTTGCGCATGCTAAAATCCCACCTTCATTTTCATTTAATTCCCAAATAGCCTGTTGGATTATCATCAAAATATTCACCCTCAACTTCATTGTAGGTAAATAACGCTAACCATGAATCTCTTTTTTCTATTGAATTCAAATTAATTTTTTCCCCTTTTGCTAATGCATTCCCAATTTGATCATTATTATAAAGGCAAATGATAACATTAGAATATTTCATATAATCCTTCCTTATATGCCTACAGATTTCTTCCAAGCCATTGTTTAGGTCATCAATATCTAAAACTGCATAAATTTTAATTTGACTAAAGTTACTTCCTAGAGGAACCTCCCTTAAAATTCTATAGGTATTTTTATCAATAAATTTATTTATTTTTTTTATTTTTTTTATTTTTTCGTTTTTGCTAATTGAAGAGTTTGGAACAAATTGGATTTTAGTCGAATCAATCTTGTTTAACAGTTTTAGATTTTCAGTATTTGGAGTTTCTTCAATCTTTGTATGGTTTAATACTGGTTTTTTAAAATTAGTTTTTATTAGGAAGAACAAAATTGCAATAGTAAAAAAAATTAAGACTACATTTTTTTTACGTTCAAACAGGCCACCATTAATTTTTTTTTCATTATTATCTTGGTATTTTTTATCAAGCTCTATTTTTTTCGCTTTTGCTAAAGCTAAATCTTTGGTCCCAAGTGAATGAAAAATCTTTTTATTTTTTTTCCTGGTAGCTGGATTATAAACATAGGCTTGATAATAGTAATATCCATCCCTTCCTTTCCTGTAAATACTGCTCATAGAATTTTTTTGTAATATTGTAATTTTTTAGTTATAAAATTATGCTTTATAAACATTGACTACTATTACAGCTACCATTGTAAATATAACATCATTCTTTGTTGCTTTCAAAGGCAATATCAACACCAATTGCAAGCTAAAAATATGCTGATTATCGTATTCTCTATTATTCTAATGGTAGTCTTTTAACTACCCATGCATAAGAAATGCTATTTGAATTTTTTAATATTAAGTTAAAAAAATTAAGCATGAGTATTCATTATAGAGATTGTATGATATTGCTGCTATTAATTTCATCATTTTCTTTACTTAATAAGTCATTATGATAAATTGACATAGCAAGCGCTTAGTTTAGGATCGGAATTTTTTGTGAAGGTAAAATAGTTAATAATTTTGATACTAAACTATATTCTATGGTTGACTGTGTCTTTTAACTTATTAGGACGCAATACTTAAAATTTATGTTTTATTTATTCCAAAGATTTAATTTCCCCAATCATTAGAGAAAAATAAGGATGCAGGCCATTATTTCGTTTAATAAAAAATAAATGAAATAATTTAGTAACTCTTTTAAAAGTGCTATAATTTTATATAAAAATTCATAGTTACATTAGATTTTACAGTTTTTTCAAGCTATGCTAGACCTTTAAAACTTTTATACCATTTAATAAATTTTCTAACTCCTATCTCAATATTAGTGTTGTAATTAAAACTGTTTTTTTCATTAGGAAAATCAGTATCTGCCCATGTTTCTATTACATCACCTAGTTGAAGAGGCATAAAATTAATTTTTGCTTTCATATTAAGATTTTTTTCGATGATATGTACTAAATCAATTAGCTCGACTTGAAAATTACTGCCAACGTTTAAAATAGCAGAAGAAGGTGGGTTTTCAATTACTTTTCTAACCGATAGAATAACATCGTCAATGTAAGAGAATGACCTTTTCATTTTACCATTATTAAAAACGTTTATAGGAAGTCCATTTAAAATATTTTCAGTAAATAAATACATCGCCATATCAGGCCTGCCCCACGGTCCATACACCGTGAAAAGTCTTAACCCGGTAGTTTTTAGTCCATAAAGATGAGTATATGTACTTGCTATGAGTTCGTTAGACTTTTTCGAAACACCATAAACAGAAGTCGGGCTATCTGTTCTATCAGATATAGAAAAAGGCATTTTTTTATTTTGACCATACACTGAGGAACTAGATGCATAAATCAAATGCTCAACATCATTTTTTCTACAAGATTCAATTATATTGAGGAAACCTAAAACATTAGAATTAATATACGCATGAGGATTATCAATACTATACCTTACTCCAGCCTGCGCCGCGAGATTGATAACTTTGTATGGTTTAAATTTTATAAATACATCTTCAGTAGCATGCATATCT
>MDTG01197203.1_pt1 | contig 22920 bp, 26 predicted proteins | sample 811421 | NCBI WGS metagenome assembly MDTG01 (sample SAMN05326645, study PRJNA326480) | marine metagenome | isolation source: seawater | place: Pacific Ocean: South East | collected 2011
ACAAACTAGTGACGGAGAGAGAAATTCGTAAAAACCACGTGACCGGCATCCGCGTGATGGATAAATGGATAGCTGCTGGGTGGGTTTCGCAGCATAAAGTTAAAGCCTCAAAAATTGATTTTTCAACCCGTAAAACTATTGAAAAGGATTTTTCCTACAAAAAACATTTGCTGACTACCGAGCAGACTAATGCGTGCGATAGGATATCCAGCAGTATTAATGATTTTAAAGTTTGGTTGTTACACGGTGTGACTGGGAGCGGTAAGACGGAGATATATATACAGTTAATACAGCAGGTGGCCATGAAAGGGGGCCAAGTGTTGGTATTAATTCCAGAGATAAATCTGTCTCCTCAGTTAGAGGATCGTTTTAAGGACCATTTGCCATTTTTGAATACGCAATCCATGAATAGTCGAATGACCGAAAGAGCCAGATTTGACATTTGGGATCAAGCAAGGCGAGGAAAGGTCCAACTATTATTGGGAACTCGGTTGGCTGTAGCGGCGGACTTGCCAAGGTTATCATTGATAATTGTAGATGAAGAGCATGATGGCTCCTATAAACAGAAAGATGGGCTGCGTTATAGTGCGCGTGACCTTGCTATTTATCGTGCTCAAAGATGTAAAATTCCAATAATATTGGGCTCGGCAACGCCATCTTTGGAAACTTACAAAAATTCGTTAGACGGAAAATTTGAAAAAATCAAAATTATGTCGCGACCTGTTGTCCAATTGCCAGATGTTGTTATTACCGATGTCCATAAACAAAAATTTGGTCTATCTCTGTGCCCAGACCTTGTAAAGAGAATAAAAAACAGAATAGTCGCCAACGAGCAAACGCTTATTTATGTTAATCGTCGAGGCTTCGCCACCTCGTTAATCTGCAACACTTGTGGATGGGTCTCTGAATGTCGGCGGTGTGCTGCTAGGTTAACATTTCACAAGAGCAACTCAAGGTTAATATGCCATTATTGTGGGTATTCGGAATTACATACTACCGGATGCCACCGCTGTGATAGCACAGATGTGTTTCACCCTGGTGAGGGGACGCAGCGTGTTGAAGAGGATTTAAGAAATCTTTTCCCGGATGCCAAGATACTTCGCATTGATAGTGATAGCACCAAAGGTAAGGGCTCATTCTTAAAAATGCGAAAACAAATATTAGAAGGCAAGGTTGACATTATAGTGGGAACACAAATGTTAGCGAAAGGACATGACTTTCCACGTCTTACCCTGGTGGGAATAGTCGGGGCAGACAATGCTCTTTACAGTCCAGATTACATGGCCTCAGAGAGGCTTTTTCAGCAATTAATTCAGGTTTCCGGCCGGGCGGGTCGGGGACCTTTGAAAGGCGAGGTTTTAGTTCAAACCAGTTTCAGTGAGAATATTTTATTTGAGGCTTTGAAAAATCATAATTACGATACTATTGCTAGTCATATTCTATTAGAGCGGAAGCAAGCTGGGTTTCCCCCTTTTGTTTATCAGGTGATAATAAGGGGGGAAAGTCGCTCGGAACAAAGGCTATTCCAGTTTTTGGGAGAAGTCGCCAAGCTCGCTCAAAATATATCCAGAGGTGTCAGTATATATGACCCCACCGCAGCGTTTGTTTCAAAGGTTGCCGATTACCACCGAGGTCAATTACTCCTGCAGGCAGAAACAAGAGGGCCACTTTCCTCATTGACCTCTAAATTATTTTTTTCCTTACAAAAAAAAGAATATAAAAGAGTAAAATGGTCAATAGATCGAGATCCCCTTGGTTTGTAGAGGGAATGGTTTATTGATTAAAATGTCCAAACTTATCAAACTCAAAGAAACTCAAAGATGTTAACGTAATGAATCCACGCAATAAATTGAAGCAATTGATATCAGATGCTCTTGATAATAGTCTAGCTAAGGTGACTGTTGAGGAAGTAACTATTGAGAAGCCTAAATCTTTGGAACATGGGGACTACTCATCAAATATTGCACTTCAACTGGCTAAAAAATTGGGAAAAAACCCAAGACAAATAGCAGAAACCATAAAGGATTCGATGCCTGGCCATAGTATTTTGGAGAAAGTGGAAATTGCAGGAGCCGGTTTTTTAAACTTTTACCTTCAACCTGAAGTGAAGCAGAAAATTATTGCTGATATTCTCAAGAAACGGGAAAACTATGGTGGTGGTGATTATGGTGATGGAAAAAAGGTATTATTGGAATTTGTGTCTGCTAATCCAACCGGGCCACTCCATGTTGGGCATGGACGGGGCGCAGCCTTTGGAGCAAGCCTGGCAAATATCCTAGAGAAGTGTGGTTTTGCAGTAAGTCGAGAATATTATGTGAATGACGCTGGTCGGCAAACGGACATTCTGGCGGTGTCAGTTTGGTGCCGGTACCTAGCGCTGCATGGTCTACAGCAAGAGTTTCCTTCAAATGGATATAGAGGTGGTTATATTAAAGATTTGGCTACCTCGCTAAAAGCTAATTATGGGGACCGTTGGTTGAAACCATTGAATGCCACCGAAGTTTCGGCTGGACCCGAGCACGATGAAATGGTTTTAGACTCGATTATTAAACAGGCTAAAATTTTACTAGGCCAAGATTATTACTTGCTGAAAAAACTAGCGGTTGAGGACCAGATTATGTCTTGTAAAAAAGATCTTTCCCTTTTTCGAGTGGATTTTGATGGCTGGTTTTCAGAGGAATCGGTGTTTTCGAATGGTATATTGAATAAAGTGGCGAACCGGCTTGAGAAGGCCGGATATACGGAAGTGAGGGAAAAAGCAATTTGGTTTAAAGCAACTGAGTTTAATGATGATAAAGACCGTGTTCTACGGAGGTCTAACGGAGATTATACCTACTTCGCTTCTGACATAGCCTATCATCACGATAAGTTTAACAGAGGATTTGACCAGATAATCAACGTATGGGGCGCGGATCACCATGGCTACATGGCGCGAATGAGAGCTGCTATTTCCGCTCTGGGGCATAATGTTGGTATCTTGAAAATAATCTTAATACAATTTGCATCTCTGTTTCGCGGACAAACAAAAATATCAATGTCTACTCGGTCTGGTGAGTTTGTCTCTCTCCGGGAACTTATAGATGAGGTGGGTGTAGATGCGGCCAGATATTTTTATGCTCTTCGCAAGAGTGACCAACACCTAGATTTCGATTTGGAGTTAGCCAAAGCTAAAAATAATGAGAATCCAGTTTTTTATGTGCAGTATGCTCATGCCAGATGCAGTAGTTTGATTTCGAAATGGACAGGGGGTGAGTTTCCCAGTTCTATCCAAGAGGCTAGTTTGGTTGAAACAGATGAATTATCACTCATGCAGAAATTAGCAGAATACCCAGATGTTCTAGAGTTATGTTGCAGAGATTTAACGATACACGGCATTACCACTTATTTGAGAGATTTATCGTATTTGTTGCACCGCTATTATACAGCCACTCCGGTTTTGACGGCTAATGAACCTGAGCGAAGCGCTCGAGTTGCTCTAATAGCAGCAGTCAAACAGGTTTTAAATAATGGGCTTTCATTACTAGGAGTTTCGTCTCCTGAGAAGATGTAAAGGTTAATCTTGTGGTTATGAGGAAAAAAAAGAGAAAAAATATTAAACGAAAGAGAAGTAAATACCCCATGGCCAAAGGTGTTTTAATTGGGCTGCTTAGTGGTCTGTTAATAGTAGTTGGGGTCACTTTTTATATAACCAATATCCTTCTTCCTAATCCAACCAGCCAAACCGCTGACCCAGCTAATGCTTCCGTTGACTCACAGAAAAAACCTAGATTGTCTTTTTATGATTCTCTTTTGGAAAACAAGGATATTGAGTCTTATGCTAGCGGCTCTGTTAATAGATCGCAGGCGCAAAAATCGTATTTTCTGCAGGTGGCAGCTTTTAGGTCTAGTAGAGAAGCCGATAATCTCAAGGCTAAGCTAGCACTAGCAGGATTTGAATCTAGAATAATTAGATCTGAGTTGGAAAAGGATGATATTTGGTATAGAGTCCGACTTGGACCTTTTGAGAATGAAACCAAGCTGTGGTCAGTGAAAACGGCTCTAGGGCAGCATGATTTTCAAGCAAATGTGGTGACGGTTCCTAATTAGTTAGCATAATTTTTTGAGGAAAAAATGAAGAATCTTTTAATATTTATCTTTATTGTTTTGGCTGTCTCCCCCTTGGGAAGGGTGATTGCAAAACAACCAATAGTAAATGAAGAATATATCTTAATTGATGTTGTTCAGAAAAATCCAGAAGGAAAAGTAGAGGTTCTTGAGTTTTTTTCATATGCTTGCATTCATTGTTATCAGTTTGAGCCAAAACTAAAGCAGTGGTTAAAAAAAACCTCGTCAGATATGAATTTCGAACGAGTTCCCGCTGTATTCTCAAACAGGATGATGCCTTTAGCTAAGTTGTATTATGCGCTTGAGGATATTGGCATGCTCGATAATTTTCATGATTTAGTGTATGAAAAAATTCATGTAGAAAAAGAAAAAATCTTCTCTAAAAAAGCTATTTTTGACTGGATATCTAGTCAACCAGAGATAGATTATGACGGGTTTGTAGCTTCGTATGACTCTTTTGCGGTGGGGAGAAAAGCGAACGTTGCAAAGCAGCTGACTCGGAAGTTTAGAATTCCAGGAACGCCGTACATTACTATTGGAGGGCGATATCTTACCGGACCGTCTATGATGGTGAGGAGTGTCGATGGTAATGCGTCTGAAGGTGGGTCTAATGATAGTCATGATCATGGAGCATCCAGCACAAATCGTTTGTTCTACGTGGTGGAGTCTCTAATACAAATGACTAATAATTAGTTTGATTGACGAGGTGCGTCCAGTTTTAATGGGCTAGGTCCAAACGTTTTTGTAGGTTCGCAATCGCGAGTTTGGGGTCGACAACTTTAATTGTCTCCATTCCCATTGCCTTGGCTGGCTTAAGATTTATTCCTAGGTCATCGAGGAAGACCACCTCAGATGGCTTTACCTTTACTAGGTCACAGGCATATTGGTAAAATTCTTTCTCAGGTTTGCGAATTCCTATTTCGGATGATTCAATAACATAATGAAAGTCTTGGTAAACGGAAAGGAATCTCCTATCTCTTGCTTTTTCTGATTCCGGCGATAACTTAATATTGTTTGTGAGACAAGCTACGATGTATTTTGTTTTACATTCTTTGACCAAATCAACCATTTCAGGTCGAATTCTGACGTTAAGAAGAGATAGTATTTTTTTTCCAGGTATTGCATGCCCAAGGAGCTTGCTTTCCTGTAAAAAAAGCTGGTTGAACTGATTAACATTTATATCATTTCGCTCAAATTGGGCCCATGCATTATTATCAGGATTAGTGCTATTTATCTTCCTGATAAAATTCTGAGGAATTCCATGTTTTCTTTCAAATACTGCAAATGCATCGAAAGGGCTTTCGGTTATTACACCACCAAAATCAAAAAATATGGCTTTTATTTGGTCTCGGGTAGTCACTAGCTAGGGTTCCAATATTTCTATTTATTTTCATCGGTAGCGCTAATTTAATGCGGTCACCAGATCGGTTGGCTGGTATATTAATAGCTTTTCTAATTGTCACTATTATAACTTTATCTTTCAGAGTCTTGAAACTATGCTTAGTCTACAAAGGCTCTTTCAACCACAAAAGACCCGGGTTCCCTGTGAGATCCTTCTTTGAAACCGAGGTTTGATAGAATAGCCTTTAAATCTTTAATTAACGCCATCGAGCCGCATACCATGATACGGTCATCTATAGGGTCGAACTGCTTGCAGTTGAGAATAGAAAATAACTGTTGAGACTTCACTAGAGCTGTTATTCTCCCGGATATATCGCTATTTTCTCGGGTTGTTGTGGCCACATGAGTGAGCTTGGACTTTGCTGCCTCTCCAACTAATGGGTCCGTATGGGCAGACTCAACCACATGATATCCATAGGAAAGTTCAGCTTTTAGTCTACAAGTATGAGTTAGTATTACTCGATTGAACCTTTCGTAAGTTTCTGGTTCCCTTACTAAGGATGCAAATGGGGCGATTCCCGTGCCGGTAGACAACATATATAGATTTTTCCCCGGAGTTAAGGTATCAAGAATTACTGTTCCAGACGACTTTTTCCTGATAAGAAGAGGGTCCCCAATTTTGACTTTTTGAAGTTTGCTAGTTAACGGTCCATCAGGTACTTTGATCGAATAAAATTCAAGCTCCTCGTCCCAAGTAGGGCTAGTAATAGAGTAAGCCCTAAAAATTGGTTTCGCTCCGTCGGGTAATCCTATCATTACAAATTCACCAGATTGAAATCTAAGTGCCGCAGACCTAGTGGTTCTGAAACTAAATAGTCTTTCAGTATAGTGTTTTACCGATGTTATTGTCTCCTTAACAGAGCCTTCCGGCACTATTAAGCCGTCATTTTTGTTTGAATTTTGCTGGTTTAGTTGCATATTTAGGTAGAATTGGGAAGGAATAATTATGTATTCTACCGTTTTTTATGAAGAATCGACATTCATTAGCTTTAATACTCATAATGGTTGACCTTTGTAGTCTTTATGGGGGGGGGCTGCAGGCGAAAAATACAGAAACTCCGGATGACTATTTAGTGTTTAGGTGTGGTGAAAAGAGTATTGAAGGTGGCAAGGTAATGGGTGAGCTTGTGCTTTATCTTTCTGATACTCCTCCATGGGGACATTTTCAGAATCGCTACTATAAAATTGTTAGTGTGACCAAAGATTACATTACTGGTCTCAGCTTAAATGGCCAAAAAGCGGCTTATTCCCCAATGCATAAACTACCGGGTGGGGAGATTCTAGTTGTACAGTTATCAACCGGGCTAGTATGGATATCTACTATTCGGCAATTCATGCAACCTTATGGGCTTGGTATGCAAGCATTTTCTTACACTGGAAAATGCCAAACCCAAAATTAGCTAAAAAGATTTTTGGGATATACCCAGGTTTTTGTAAAAGAGGGGCTAAAGCCCCTCTCCGTGATTAGTAATTAAACGTCTCAATTTTTAGGTATTACCACCCCACGCAAGAGAGAGTTTGACCAACTGCCTATTCTTCTTGTTAAAATTGGGCGTTAAATTATCTGTACCACTAGACATTGGATCACCTCCTTACTTAAAGATTAAAAAAATGATTTTATTACTATTATGTTCTGCGAATCAATTGATATTTAATTTTTTTTGGTCCACAAAGACATGATTTTTCATTTTATATTTGAATTGGCGATTGGGGGAATCCTAGTTTTACTATTATTAATTTTTGTATGCCTTGGATTGTCGGCCTTGGCCCTATTTATATCAATCTCTGCTTTTTCCGTACTAGTTGGAGGGCTTTTCTGGTCTCATTTGTTAAATCCATATGTCGCAGGTGTTTTGGCAGCATGTCTTTGCTTAGTAATTTTGGCCTATAGAGTAACTAAGTTTTTTAATTTGAAATCCATATTTGATATCAGGAAGAACCATATTGTAAATTATGTAAAAAAGGGATTCGATATAAAGGCATCAGTGTTTATCCTATTAGTTTTTTTGATATTATTTTTGATAATTTTCATTATCCCGGCCAGATATGAAAGCAATCAAACTATACCAAGAGGGGTTGATAATGTTAAGACTATCTAATTGACGCTAATAAATTTTATAACGGCCAAGGGACATTTGGTAAGAAAATGGACGACCCCTTCTTTAAGGTACCATCGACACCAATTAAGAGAATACTCAAAATTAGATACAATAATATTTTCCTCGGGCATCGCATTTGAGAAATATTTCCCCCTGTTTACTCCAAAAACCCAGTTATTTTCCTTGCAGCTCCAATCTTCAATATGCCTAATATCACAATTTGTGTATTCTTCGCTTTGTTTGAGCACTGTGCTCACTATCTTTTCGTTTTTAATAGAAAAAGTCACGGGCAGAATATTTGAGTACTTGATCTCATCCTGCGGCCGAAGGTCTGAAATATCCGCTAATTGAAATAGTGTGTATGTGTCCTGGTCGTTTTTAAATAAATAATAAACGCCAATCCCTAAAGTTAAAAAGATAATTACTAAAAATTTTTTCATGAGATAAAAAATTAAATATGACTCGACATTCTAAACATGGTGGGAACTCCATTTTCTTTTGGTAACGGGGAAGTTGACGCAACTAAACATTGAAACCCTAAAGCCTGGTAGAAACTTACCGCATGATAGTTGGACATGACATCAAGTTGAATTTGCTTTAAGCCCAAATTTCTCGCTCTTTCCATAGCGTTATTCATTAATAGCTTGCCAACTCCTTTGCCCTGCCATTCTTTTTTTACCGATAACCCCAGGACGTAATAAGAGTTGCTTTCAATAGAGGGGGTCAAATATCTGCATTGCCTGGATCGTTTAATAATTAATTTTAAGTCTTTTTTACCAACGTTATCCCATATTGGCTTCATGGTGATTTGTCGTTTCCGAAAGCATGTGCCAGTGAAGCCAATCTCTATTCCAACCAGATCATTACCATTCAAAGCCACAGTTGCTTCGTCTGCACTAAAAAGAGAACCTTTTAATTCCAATGATTTTCCTATCACAAGGTCAATAATTTCTTTTGAGATAAATTGATAAGTGTAAAGTTCTTCGCCGGTTTGAAACAGTAATTCAATAACTGCATGCCTATACTTGCTAATTGGGATATCTTTGCCATCGATTAATCTTATTTTCTGATCCATACAGCTATTTTCAATATTTTGTCGTAGGTGAATAGGATGTGTCTAACATGAGTTCGAGTACCAGGTTACCACGTTTATATTTTGGATGGTCACCTTCATGAATAATATTGAACCCCAGGTTTTTATATAAACCAATAGCTTTTTCTAATATGGTATTAGTTACAATAAATATCTCAGTTGCTCCCGACTGGTACGCTTTTTCAATTAACTTGGTTGCCAGCAATTTTCCAATCCCCTGACTTTGGTAGCCATCAGTCACTGCAAGCTTTGTCAATTCCCATTTCTCTCCACTTTTAACAATTGCACCAGTACCCACAATGGACTGTGACACCTTTGCAAAAAGAATAAACCCTGGCTTCTCAATTATTCCCCTGTAAGGGTCCTTAAATAACTGAGAATCAACATCTTCAATTACGAAGTATTTCTCCAGCCATTCCTTATTTAGCCTTTCAAAGTCCAAGAGGTACTTCGGTGAATAGTCAATTATGTTAATTTCCATGCATAAGTCGCCTAATATTTTTTGTAATATACAGTACTTATACTAGGATATATCATAATATAGGGGTGTTTCTCAAGGTTACTTGGAAGGTCGGTTTTAAATGGCAAAAGTCAGGAAGATTATTTTTGATCATACTACTTCTTTGTTCTATGACTCTGTGACAAAGAAAGTTAGTTATGAAGTTAAAAACAAAAGTTTTTCAATATGGCTAGATAAAACAAAAAAAAACCATGTAACCATAGCCAATTGGTTGTCTACAGGGACGCTCTATGAGTCGGATGTGTCCGGGGTTATGTGTAGACTAATTAGACCAGGAGATTTGGTCGTTGATGTTGGGGCTAACATTGGTTTTCATTCTTTTCTCATGGCGGCCCTAGTGGAAGAGAACGGTAAGGTAATGGCTTATGAGCCAGCGTCTGAAGTCATTAATGAATGGGAGTCGAATAAAAAACTAAACAAATCAAAAAATGTCTCTGTCTCCCAGAAGTTGTTAAGCGATAAAAGTGGTGATACTGTCGATTTTCATTTCTCGCAAGATGATAGTGGCACATCCTACGCCTTGAAGAATCAGGGGAAGGACGAACCCGCCATGATATCTATGGTTACTAGTTGTCTAGACGATGAGCTAACTGATAATGTGCCAATAAAGTTGATAAAAATCGATGTTGAAGGGTTTGAGGGGCATATTTTGAGAGGTGCTTCAAAACTATTGTCCGAAGACAGAGTTAAATATTGGGTAGTAGAATATGCGCCTCATTGCTTAGCTAGAAACGGTGATAGTTTGGAGTCATTGAGAAGCATAATGTCCCAATACGGCCTAAATATGTTTTTAATTGATATTCAAGGGGGATTCCCCAAATTATGGCCAGAGGGTTTAAGGATACATACCAAATTCGTTACTAACCTGCTGTTTACAAGAATAGAGGATCTAGTGAAGGATTGGGTAATAGACGATGTGTCTCGTTTTGTATCCCCTCCAAGTAATTGGTAGTTTCTTCAACTTAAAAAATGTTTAACGTTACCAATTTTCATTGGAATTCCTAACATCTAATTCAAAAGTCCACCCCCTTTTATTCTGCTTATACATATAGACAAATCCGTCAACGATATTTTCGATGGTAATAAGTGCATCTTCCCCCATTTTCTCAACAATGTCAGGTCGCCTATCTTTTACCAGTTGACCGTTGATAACTCCATCTACAATGACATGACCTACATGTATTCCTAGAGGGCCGCATTCCTTAGCCATGGCTTGAGCTAGTTGTCTTAGGCCACCTTTGGCCGAATTAAACGCACCAAAGCCCGGTTTTCCCCTTAATGAGGCACTTGCGCCGGTGAATAAAAGGGTCCCTTTTTTCTTTTTAATAAAAGTTTTAATAGCCTCACGCCCAAATAGAAAACCACTGAAGCAGCAGACCCTCCAGCTTTCTTCAAAATACTCCGCTGACATTCCATCTATTCTCCCTGGAGTATTGTTGCCAACGTTACAGATAGCCAAGTCAAGATCTTTTCCCGCCTTGGCGAACAGACTTTGAACATCGCTTTCTTTTGTGGCGTCAGTCTTTACAGCCACCGCTTTTCCTCCACTCTGCTTGATATTGCCAACAATTTCCTCCAGAGAAGCAATAGTTCTCCCTGCAACGAATACTTCCAAGCCCTCACTGGCAAATCGTTTGGCAAGCTGTCCCCCAAGGCCGCGATCCGCATTAACGCCTAAAATAATGGCTCTCATAATTTTTCCTAAATAGATTTGTCTGTTTTAGGAGATAGCATTCTCCCTACTCGTTCACCGCCTAGTATGTGGAAATGCAAATGTGGAACCTCTTGCCCACCATTTGATCCAACGTTTGAAATTATTCTATATCCCCCTTCTGTCGCTTGGATTTTTAGTCTACTTGCCACATCGCTAATGGTTCGAAAAAAACCAATAACTTCCTCTCCAGTGGCATTGGCATTGAAATCATCGAGATCTATATATTTCCCCTTAGGAATTACGAGCATATGTATTCTTCTTTGAGGGTATAGATCTTCAAAGGCTAGGGCATGCTGAGTTTCATAAAATTTCTTACAGGGTATTTCCCCACGCAGTATTTTAGCAAAAACATTATTGTCATCATACATGGTTAATATCCTTGGACTAGGATTGACTAGCATACATGGAAATTAGTAATTAAATCAATAGAATCAAGTTCTCTCAAAAACAAAGTCATAAAGATTTTAAAGAATGCGGTATAACATCACCTATTTTTTGCTTTTCGGCCAACAAGTATAGTCTGATTATTTATCAGATTAATTTGGTATTTCTTAAAAAGAGCTACCAAGGACCTGAAAGTAAAAATAGACACATGCCCAGTTCTTGGAGTTATGTACCAGTGATTTATAACATCATCAGGGGGAGGGTAAGGCTGAAGATTAGTGCTTAAAAAAACAATTCCATCACCTTGCAAATGTCCAGATATTAGTTTTAACGTGGAATCCAAATCACAGCAATGCTCAATAACCTCGACAAGGTAAATAACATCAAATAGACCGGCAAGAGGTTCATAATGTACGCCGCTGGTATACGGGTCATAGCATGTCACTTTATATCCATTATCTATAAAAGCTTTGGCAGTGTCCCCTGGATTTCCAGCTGATCCAAAATCAAGTATTTCTAATTCAGTTTTTCCTTTCTTTAAAATTCCACTTGACTGAAATTGTCGAATAAAAAATTCCAGCTTAAGTCCGTCCAGATAAGAAGATGAATAGTCTTTAGGCTTAGCCGGTATCCCTTCTTCCCCGTTTTTATTCATGTCTTGCGAAAAAAAGGCCTCATTATAAATATACTTTTTAAATTTATCGTTACTCCATTGGTCAAAATACGTAGTAAAAATAAAACCGCAAAAAGTGCATTTGTAATAAGGTATATATTCTCCGCCTTCTGGGATGTTAATGTTATCTTCTTTTTCGTGACCTTTAATAAAGGATATTTCTCCTAAAAGGTGGGATTCATTTTCGCATACCTTACATTTCATATTTTAGATCCGTTTTTTAGAGATTCACCCTAAATGTAACCCGGGATTTGTGAACATATCCCATCATTTTATTCAATAAATTCACAAACAAATTCAAGGGATCTCTCATAGAAAGATCCTTTTAAAGGGTGACCCCATCGAAGATTTGTATTTTTTCCTTCATTCAGTGGTTGTCCTTGACCTAAGGGTTCTGTGAATAGGAATTTTTTTATCCATTGAATTTTATTTGTGTCACAATCTACAACGTAGTGTTGTTCTATCGATACCGTGCCGTTGGCAAATGGTTGTGAAAGATCCAAAAGTGTTCGAAAATTTACATGCTTGTCTATTTTTCGAATACTTTCGTAATCAATTCGATATGTAATCCCAGTTTTTTTGTCATGCTCACGAAATCGCCATTCTGCGAACGCTGAAATTGGAGTCGATGCAACTAGAATTAATGTTAATAAAAATTTCATACTTAAGTTTTTGTCATTGGTGTAATAAAAAGTGAATTTACGAGTTAGATTTTTTTTGGATCTGCAAGACCTCAATAGGTTAATAAATTTACACAACCTACAAAATCTTTTAATTTGCACTTAGATGCAAGCCTTTTAGCCTCCTGTATTTCTATTGAAGTCATTTCACTTTCTATAGCCTCCCTGTTCCTAGTTGCTGCGTGATTGCCTTGCATAGATGCTATGTTAGTCCAACTATGGGCCAAAATTAAATTTTTTGTGGCTCCTTCACCAAAACGGTACATTGACCCAAGGCTAAATTGAGCAATAGCAAGGCCTTTATTAGCCGCTAACGTAAATAGGTTTAAAGCTTTTTTGTGATTTTTCTCGACACCTTTGCCGAAGCGGTACATCCAGGCAAGGTTGTACTGGGCGGTAATGTGTTTTTGCTTAGCTGCTTTCCTATACCATTCGGAAGCCTTAGATAGGTTTTTAGTCACTCCTTCCCCCAAGTCATACATGGTGCCAAGGTAAAACTGAGCTTCGACATTACCGGAAATGCCAAGGGGATGCCATATTTCAAAGGCTAGAGCATAGTTTCCACCCTTGTATTCTTTCATGCCATTTTCAAAGTAGGGGGGCGGAGATCCAGATCCTAATAGAAACAAAAGGGATCCTAGAAGTGGCAAGTTAATTCTAGTCAAAATATTTGGCATGCTATATAGCGTTACAAGGACTAGTCTTTCAAAAGAGCTATTTTTTAAGAATGTTGAGTAATGATAAAGAGAACCCATTAGTGGCCAATAAGATGATAAGTGATCTGTATTTACCTTTTTATTCTCATATTTTATCTTCTCGGCCTATTTTATTGGCGATATTTACTATTCGGTACATTTCTCTAAGAACTGGCTTTTCAATTAATTTCCCATCAATTACAACTAGTCCGGTGTTAGCCTTCTCAAAAGTATTTATAATTCGTTTTGCTTTTTCTATAGTACTTTTGCTTGGGGTGAATACTTCGTTTAGAATGGGAATTTGTTTAGGGTGTATAGACCCTTTTCCGGTAAAGCCCAGCTTTTTGGCTTTTATAGCCTCTTCCTTCATTTTTTCCAAGTCATCTAGGTCAAGAAATGGAACGTCAATGACGTCGATTTCCGCTGTGGCCGCAGCATGGACCACGCGAGACCTTGCATAGAGTAGAGATTCCCACGAGTTCTCGCATCGCAACTCAGCTGCCATATCAACTCCCCCAAAGAATAGCGCATCTATTCGGTCGCAGCATTGGGCAATGTCAATAGCGCAATCTAGTGCCTTGTTCGTTTCTATAATCACATGTAACTTGCAAAGATGGTTTCTCTCAGAAAGTAACTTATCCATCAGCATTATCTCATCTGGTGAAATTACTTTAGGCATCATAAGAGCCGGAGGTGGCTTATCAGTTTCAAGGATGGCTTTTACATCATCGATTCCATGTTTCTCACGTATGCAATTGATTCTTAATATTGTCTCCACTCTACTATTTTGTTGATGTTCTTCAAACAGTCTTATAGCTAATTTGCGGGCTGACTGTTTATCCTGTGGTGCAATACCGTCCTCTAGTTCAACGCAGACAATGTCGGTCCCACACGATAATGCTTTGGGAAACATTTCTGGCTTGAGTCCCGGCGTAAATATAAAGCTTCTTCTTGGCTGTGTTTTTAAGTTTAACGATGACATTAGTGTGAGGTAATTTTTTTCCAAACTCGTTTGATCGGGTTAAGGCTGAGATCTTTTTTGTCAATATATTCTAGTGTCCCATCGTGGTATATGTTCCATACTTGATCCTTGCTTTCAGACACCATGTGTAAGCCCTTTTCTGTTATTACACAGTCATACCATCTATATTCGCCAGCTCCATAACTCTCCTTCACGTTTCCGAGATACCTATGATCTTCCTCTCCCCTCAACGTTAAGGCATTAGAGTAACGCAATGCAAATCGACCCCCTTCTACCTTAAAATCACCAAAACCAACATAGGTAAAATAGTTTTTTGGGTCAAATCTTTTATGCATAGTTACGTGAATAGAGTTTTCTACAAACGAAACGCGCCCACTAATCTCTGGGTTAGCGTAAACGTTTTCATCCTGATGCCATTCAACCAGGTCATAAGTTCCTTTGAAAAAATCACCAACTTCTGGAGATGAAGACATCTCTCCCTGACAACCCAAAAGGCTTAGCATAAAGGGGATTGCAAAAAAGTGTCTCATAAACTATTCGGAAGGCTCTTATTTAACGGGGAGAGAATTTCGTGTGTTTGACATTATGTAATGGCTCCCATTTGCCATGGAACAAATTCCAGATCGCCTAGCCCATTAATTTCTGACTTTGACTGTTTCCCGGATGCAACATTTAAAATAAGCTCAAATATTTCCTCACCCATTTCCTCAATAGTTGACTGGCCCATTAATATCTTCCCACAATTTACGTCCATATCTTCAGTCATATGTTGGTATAGATTATCATTAGTGGCGAGTTTAATGGAGGGCGCAGGCTTACATCCAAATACAGAGCCTCTCCCAGTTGTGAAGCAAATAATATTTGCTCCGCCAGCTATAAGGCCCGTGACGCTGGTAACGTCATATCCAGGGGTATTCATGAACGTAAAGCCTTTTGCTTTAATATTCTCAGCAAACTGGTACACATCCACTAAATTCGTGGTTCCCCCTTTGGCAACCGCTCCTAGGGATTTTTCGAGTATGGTGGTTAACCCTCCTGCCTTATTTCCTGGAGAGGGATCTTGATGCAGTTGATTTCTGTTCTCCTCAAACTTTATTAGATAATCTTCTTGCCACCACTTTATAAAATTCACAAGTTTTTGGCCTACTTCCTCATTAATGGCTCTTCTGGTTAACAAATGCTCAGCCCCGAAAATTTCTGGTGTCTCAGCTAATGTTCCCGTTCCACCATTTTTCACTAGTAGATCAACAGCCGCTCCTAGAGCTGGATTTGCAGTCATCCCGGAATAGGCATCTGACCCACCACACTCGAGGCCGAGAATTATCTCAGAGGCAGGGCAGACAGTCCTTTTGCTTTGGTTGAGAACTGGTAGCATTTTTTTTGTGAGCTGTATCCCCTCATTGATAGTTTTTCTAGTGCCTCCAACTCCTTGGATTGTCATCATTTTAAAATTGTCTGAGTTAGACCAACCCATCGATTGCGCCATTCCCGTAACTTGATTTACCTCACACCCTAGTCCAATAACTATTAGTCCTCCAAAATTTGGATGTCGAGAGTAACCAGCTATTGTGGCTTGCAGGAGTTCCCAGCCCAAGCCATTAGAGTTGATGCCACATCCAGTTCCATGTGTGATTGATACTACTCCGTCAACATTTTCATATTCAGACAAGATGGTCTCGTTGAAGTGCTCGGCTATTTTTTTGCAAACCGTCGCGGAGCAATTAACAGAGGAGATTATGCCAATAAAGTTCCTTGTCCCCACTTTCCCGCTACTTCTGCGATATCCCATAAATGTTGCTCTCGCATTTTCAGGGAGTATCGACATTTCTTTGCAACCTTCAGAAAATTGATAATCTTTTGTTCTTTCCGCCATGCCAGTGTTATGCACGTGCACATGATCACCTGTTTTTATGTTTTGTTTTGCAATTCCAATAATATTGTCATACTTTATAATCTTCTCTCCAGCACCTATGTTTTTAGTGGCAATTTTGTGACCGACTGGGATCTTCTGATTAGTATTAATTTTTTCTTCGATGATATCGATATTGACGTCAATATTTGCCTTGGCCGTGACGACATTGTCATTTTCATGCAATCGGATTGCTAAAGGTTCCATAATTTATATTCTCCCAGAAATATAAAATTGTTTTTTTTATATTACCCCTCCCGCCTACTATTTAACAGCAAAAAATGTGGGTAAGAAATATTTTACCCTGAAATAAATAAACTAAGGCACGTTATGATTTTTTTGGGGGCTGGGGATTGTTTTTTGGGTTGCTATCTATAATTTTTAGGTCATTTATTAAGTTTTTTTTACGCAGTGGCACCAAATCCTCATAAAGCTTCTTGGCCAACGATTCCTCATAAACCTGAGATTCATTTGTATAAAAAGCAAAAGATGTAATATGTTTTTTTACCTTTTCGGGGTTATCAATGGTTTCTTTTGTCCAGCTGTACAGTGGATATTTTTCGACCCCGTTTCGCTCGGCCTCCTCACAATATCCACAAAAGGCATCATAGGTACATACAGGAGTGGTTTGATGAGTTTTAGCGATGTCATATATCTTTTTTGAGAGAGCATTTGAGTCATTATTTGACCTTAGGTCACGGGAAAGATCGCTACTAACTTTAATTCGGATTTGATACAACCATTGGGCTGACACTGGTAGACCTTTCGTTTTTATTAGTTTAAGTTGTGACAAGTAAATCACACGTTATATACTATTTTAGCGCACTCTGGAAAATTGTTTTATAGAAGGTTGTTATTGGTTCGCCCAATTGAATATCGCGTAAAACCTGATGCTTTGAACTGAAAGGCTTGATTATATGTTGGTTGAGAAAATAGAACAAAAATGGATTGATTGTTTTTGCAAATCTTTTCGACTCAGTGGCGTTAATTCGAAACATACGGTTGCTATTTTATCCGAAACCCAATCTCGCAAAATATTGGTAGATTTGGCAGAGCAAGCCCTGCAATTAATTGGAGCAAAGCCACTAACCATATCAGTCCCATCTCCTCCAGTTTCTGATAAGTTGCCAATTCGGTCAACAGGCTCTAGCTATGCCCTTAGAGGATATGATTCTATTCTTCCTTTATTGGCAGGTTGTGATTTAATAGTTGACTGTACGGTCGAGGGAATATTACATACTCTGGAATTAAAAAAACTTATTGAAAATAATGGCAAGGTGCTAATGATATCTAACGAACATCCGGAGATATTAGAAAGGTTGATGCCAGATGAAAAAATATCTTCTAAAGTGCTAAAAAGTCTAGACATGCTTGCCACATCCTCAGCTATGCATGTTATGTCAGATGCAGGAACAGATCTTCATGTTGAAATAAAAGATGCCCCGTGTAGAGCTGGTGCAGGTTACTTGCTAGAGGGTCAAAAGGTTGCCTATTGGCCAGGGGGATTGGCTTTGTTTTTTCCTTTGAAAAACACGGTAAATGGTAGGGTAGTTTTAGATGTAGGGGACGTGAATCTAACTTTCAAACGTTATATAGAAACTCCGGTTACTTTAATAGTGGAAAATGATTTTGTAGTGTCTATAGAAGGCAAGGGTTTAGATGCAGAAATCATGAGGTCATACTACGAGGCATGGGATGATTCAGACGCATATGCCATCTCGCACGTCGGCTGGGGCCTTAATAACAAGGCGCGGTGGGAGTCAATGCTGATGTATGATAAAACCCAATTAAATGGTACTGAGTTGCGAGCTTTTGCTGGAAACTTTTTAATATCCACAGGAGCCAATGAGTTTGCAGATCGTTTTACTCAATGTCATTTTGATATTCCCATGAGGAAATGCTCAATTTCGCTTGACGGTGAGCAGATAGTCTCGAAAGGAGTGCTATCTGGCCCTTTGTTAAATGAGTAAGGATAAGATGCATCAGGCCTGGACCAAGGCCGTCCCTAGACTGTGTTTTTCGGAAACAGGAAACGGGCCGCCGGTTATTTTTCTGCATGGGATAGGTGGAAATAGGACAAACTGGTTTGGTCAGCAAGAGTTTCTTGGTAAATACTGTACAACCATATCTTGGGATGCTAGGGGCTATGGGTTATCCGATGATTATAGTGGCCCATTAGATTTCGGTGATTTTAGCCATGATTTATACAAACTAATTAAAGAAAAGGGCATAGAAAGAGCACATTTGGTGGGCCTGTCAATGGGTGCACGAATATTAATGGACTTTTATCTTAAGTATCCCGCAAGTGTTGCCACCCTTGTTTTATGCGATTGCTACTTTAGTTTTGAAAATGGATTGACAGATGACAAGAAGGAGGAGTTTATTAGATTAAGACAAAGCCCACTCGAGAAAGGGAAAACATTTGCTGATATAGCACCATCTATAATTGATTCTTTAGTAGGTGAGGATTGTAGTGCGCAAGCAAAAGATCAGCTATTTGATAGTTTGATGCAGTTGCGCAAAGAATCGTACTTAAAAACGTTAAGAGCTAGCGTTACTTTTGATGTTGAAGGGCAACTTTCAGATTTTTTGGTTCCGGTCCAGTTGATATATGGTCAGCAAGACAAACTAACGCCGCCATCATTAGGTTATTTTTTGGCTAGTAGAATGCCGCAAGCGAGAGTTGACGTTATTCCTGGGGCTGGGCATGTAAGTAATCTAGAAAAACCGGATTCCTTTAATAAAGTGCTGAAAAGTTTCATTCTAGATCACTTGGATGATGCCTGCTATGTTAGAACATAAAGCCTTCTGAAAACACGATGAAGAGAAAAAACATACCTATTGTAATTTGTGGAGGAGGTTCGGTAGGTCTATCTTTGGCTGCTGAGTTGGGTTGGCGTGGAATAAATTGTTTGGCCGTAGAACAAGCCGATAGGCTTAATCCACACCCGAGAGCTAATGCTGTCGCTAACCGTACTATGGAGTACTATCGGAGATGGGGGATTGATGAAAAAATTGTAAGGGCTGGCGTGCCGCCGGATCACCCGGCAGATTACTATTGGATATCGAGATTTCAGGGAAAGCTACTGTTCAAAGTATCTTTACCTCCCGCTAAAAAAATGGAGAAAGATAAGTCTGATTTTAATCTTCTGGGGGAAGAATATACGTGGTCACCTTATTTGAAAACCATTACAGGGCAGAATGAGTTGGAGATAATATTACATGAATATGTGAAATCCTTAGACTGTGTTGATTTTCAGTTATCCAAAAAATTGTTAGATTTCACGCAGGATGAAAAAGGTGTCACTTGCATACTCGAGGATCAGAAGACAGGTGACTGTGAGGAGGTTCGTTGTAAATACCTTTTGGCGTGCGATGGAGGAAAATCAACTGTTAGAGAGAAGTTAGGATTTAAATTGTCAGGCCGGGCTGATTTGGCGCAATTTGTATCGTTTTACTTTCGAGCCCCAAAATTCATGGAGTGCCATAAATTTGGACCAGCAAATATATATTTTCCACTCCATGCTGATCATGCGGGTTTTATTTTAAACTGGGATGTTGGCACCACATTTACTTACCATAGAATACTAAAAAAGGGAGAGTCATGGGATCAAATTGATCCTACAGAAGCGATTCAAAATGTACTGGGCGCAAAGACAAATATCGAGTTAATATCAACACAGCCCTGGTCGGCTCATGCACTGGTATCAGAGCGCTACCACAAAGGAAGAGTGTTCCTGGCAGGAGATGCTGCTCATTTATTTACCCCCACAGGCGGGTTTGGTATGAATACAGGAGTATCAGACGCGATTGATTTGGCCTGGAAAATAGAGGCTGCTATCAAAGGGTGGGGTGGGAGATACATTCTAGATTCCTATTTTGAGGAGAGACATGCCATTGGTGTTCGTAATACTCTAGAGGCGGCTAATTGCTTTGATGAGTTGAAGAATGTTATGAAATATGGGGATGAGTTGGAGAGTGAAAGCCAAGATAGCATAGAGTTTCAGAATAATCTCCGAAAAAACCTTAAAAACCAGCTTAAGCTTATATCTTCTTCAGGAACCTTACTAGGATATCGGTATAGTGATTCCAAAATAGTTGTTCCAGATGGGACTGCGGAGCCGGTTGATGACCCTAGAAAATATAAGCCTATCGCTAGACCTGGGCACAGGGCACCACATGTTTGGCTGGGAAAAGGGGTGTCCTTATTAGATAAGCTAGGCTCTCATTTTACCTTGATTTGTTTTGTGGCAATTGATCAAACTGTAAGAAAATTTAAAGAAAGTTGCGACCAGACTAAGTTCCCGATCACGATTTTAGAAGTCAGAGACTCTGATGCTCTTGAAATCTATGAGTCAAATTACTGCATAATCAGGCCGGATCTTATGGTTGCTTGGCGTGGACAATTGATGCCGGAAGATTCTTTAGAAGTAATCGATAGGATAAGAGGAGCTAATTCCCAAGAGCCTTAAATAAATCTTGAGCCTGTTTGTGATATTGAGTAGCTATCCTGGACAACATTATATGGTCTGTGCATAGAGCGATCACATTATAGCCGTTACTCAAATAATTTTTTAAATGCTGCTCGGTATGGGAGTAGATGCATCGAGCGATTCCCTTCGACTCGCTAAGTTGAATGATATGTTGAATTGCCTCTACCACCTCTGGGTGATCAATTTCCCCTGGGAATCCCATGCTTCCCGATAAATCATACGGCCCCACAAATATTCCGTCTATCCCATTAATCGAACTTATTTTTTCAAAATTATTCACGGCATCAATATGTTCAATTTGGAGAATTACCGCTATATCGGAATTAGCCGAACCCATGTATTCTTTAAATTTTAAGTCGTAGCGCTGCGCTCTAGTAATCCCTACACTCCGGATGCCTTCTGGCGGGTATTTGCAATATTGGACTGCCTTGTGTGCATCCTCTTTTGTTTTTATGAGCGGAATTACTACTCCTGTAGCACCAATATCCAGCACTTGTTTAACTTTTGATTCTTCATTTGATGAAATCCTAACAACACATGGAACATGTGCGTCAACCCCCAGAATAATGCTCGCGGCTTCTTGAACAGAAATTAGGCCATGCTCTAGGTCTATAAATAGCCAATCATAGCCGATCGTAGAAAAAATCTCAGCGATCTCGGGTCTTGGGTTCTGAATTATAGTCCCCAGAATGTTTCTGTTCTCCCTTAACAGTTTTTTAAACGACTTGGTTGTCATTCGATTCCATCCAATATTTATATGTGATTTCGGATTGCTAACTTTTGGTCTAATATTTCATATCACAATAGTAAAGTAAACTGATTTATTCGCATATTTGCTGTTAAAATCGCCAAAGTAATAATTCTACAAACTAGACTATATTTTATGTGCGGAAGATACTCACTACATAATAAACGGTTGGTAAAGAGTCAGATTGGTTGTGATATTAACCCTGATTACAATATATGCCCCAAAAAAAAGGTTTTGATATTGAATGATCAGCTGGTTCCATGCCGCATGACATGGGGCTATAGTCCCGTATGGTCGAAAAGGGCCAGTAGCCTTATAAATGCTAGGCTAGAGACACTCGCCCACAAGCCTTCATTCAAGGGGACCAAGAGATGCATTTTTATAGCAAGTGGTTATTACGAATGGAGAGTCGTAAAGGATGCCAAATTCCCTTACTATCATTATTGCAAAGATAAGCTTATGTATTTTGCTGGCATATACAATGAAACAAGCGGATGCTGTATCGTTACCAGGCCTTCCGATGAAAAATTTTCTTTTATCCATGACCGACAGCCATGCCTAATAGAGGAATCAGGCTTCGATGACTGGTTAAAAAATCGATATGATCTGTCCTACGCAACCCCTTCGAACCTTGCGTTTTATCAGGTTAGCAAAAAAGTGAACTCTCCTGTCAATAATGATGAAACCATTTTGCGGGAATTGATTTGATAGAAGTCTAGAAAATTGGTTATTAAAAATTATCAATAATGAAATAAGAGCTATGTTGTTGCCACCAAATTTATAATGTGATTATTGAGATGGATAAAAATAACGCACTAAAACTAATTATTTTCTTTTCATTTTTGGGAATAGCAGCCTTCATTCTGACGGCCTTTTCAGGGTCTTTGGTATGGCTTAAGACAGACCAATCATGCATGAGTGATAGCGATATTTACGTTTATCATGGCGTTGAAAGCTCTGGTCAGGTTGGCAACGAAATTATTGATTCCTTTGTTCAGTGCGCGAAATCCCATAGCGGTCTTAGGAGTGTCTTAATTCATCTGAGTCTTAGTTCTGCATTCATTGCGATTGTATTTTTCGTTATCATATTAGTATGCGCTTTTAATTACAGATTTTAGGCTTTCCAGGTTGATGTTATTTTTGCCTTTGAGTCATGGAAACCTGATTTCTGATTCCATTCGTTTTTTCATTTCATAGTTTTTACAGGCTTTTTCCTTTTTGGGAAACAGGTTTTGCATATATTACATATCGTCCCATCACAGCCTCTTGCGGTGCAACATTCCCTCCCATAGAAAATTATTTGAAGATGGAGTTTGTTCCATGACTCCTTAGGAAATATTTTTTTTAGATCTTTTTCGGTTTGCAGAACGTTTTTCCCGTTTGTTAGGCCCCACCTCTGGGCAAGTCTATGTATGTGGGTGTCCA
>MDTG01012179.1_pt1 | contig 22911 bp, 21 predicted proteins | sample 811421 | NCBI WGS metagenome assembly MDTG01 (sample SAMN05326645, study PRJNA326480) | marine metagenome | isolation source: seawater | place: Pacific Ocean: South East | collected 2011
CTTATGTAAGCATTACGGCCTTGATGAGGTTGCTGAATATTGGCACGGGGTCGTTAAAATCAATGATTATCAAAAAGATCGTTTTGCACAAAAAATAATTGATTATTTTGGTGGAGATCTGACAGGAAAAACAATTGCCATTCTAGGCTGGGCCTTTAAAGCTAATACAAACGATAGTCGAGAAAGTCCTTCTATTTTTGTTGCTGAAAAATTGTACAATGCAGGAGCTACACTTGAAATCTATGATCCAATGGTAACTAGAAATAAAATTTTGAATGATCTTGAAACTAATTGGAAACAAAATAGTTCTAACCAGAATAGAGAGAATATAAAAATATCAAAGGAAATACACGATATTATTTCAAATAATCAGATTATAGTTGTATTGACAGACTGGAAAATATTTGAATCGTTAGATTATAAAAATAAGACGGTTTTTGATGGGAGATATTTCTTAAAATTATAATGATATAAATGAGGCCACATCTTAACAATAATTTTTTAAAAGCGGATATAGATAATAGTTGTAAAGATTTTTCTAAAATAATAGAAAATTCAAAATTCCTAATTTTAGGAGGAGCAGGATCTATAGGTAAAGAGATTGTCAAGATTTTATTTAAAAACAATCCAATTAAATTACATGTAATAGATTTAAGTGAAAATAATTTAGTTGAATTAGTAAGAGATTTAAGAAGTTCCTTTGGATATATAAAAGGGGATTTTAAGGTATTTGCTTTAGATATAGCCAGTATGGAATATGATAAATTTATTGAACATGATGGTGAATATGATTATGTTCTAAATTTATCAGCTTTAAAGCATGTAAGAAGTGAAAAAGATCCTTTTACCCTTTCAAGATTAATTGAAACAAATATTTTCAACGTTGAAAAGACCTTAATTCAATCAATAGAAAGAAATGTTAAAAGTTATTTTAGTGTTTCAACGGATAAAGCGTCGAATCCAGTTAATATGATGGGCGCAAGTAAAAGGATTATGGAGATTTTAATGTTCATGTATTCCGGTAAAATAAAAGTTTCTACTGCACGTTTTGCTAACGTTATAAACTCGGATGGTTCACTAATTTATAGTTTTAATCAAAGAATTTTAAAAAATCAACCTTTAGTGGCTCCGAATGATATTAAAAGATATTTTATTTCACAAAATACTGCTGCTCAGCTATGCTTGATTTCAGCTTTTTATGGTAATAACTGTGAAATATTTTTTCCTATACTTAACCCGAGAACTGATTTAATTTCATTCAAGGAATTAGCAATTGAATTTTTACATGAAAAAAATTTAAAACCTTTGATTTGTGACACTGAAGATGAGGCGAGAAATTTATCAAACTTTGATAATCGAGGTTTTTGGCCATGCTATTTTTCAAAATCTGAGACAACTGGAGAAAAGCCGTTTGAGGAGTTTTTCACAAAAAAAGAGGTATTAGATCTAAGTAGGTATAAAAAAATTGGAGTAATAAAAGCAGAAAAAAACTTTGACAATGCTCTCTTAATAAATTTCAAAAATGAATTTCAAAATTTCAAACGCCAAAATAATTGGTCAAGGAAGGGCTTAATTAAAATTATTAAAAATGCAATACCAGAATTAGAACATATTGAGAAGGATAAATTTTTAGACGACAAAATGTAAATGATTAGTAAGTCAGATAATTTTATAGATTTTTTGAAATCAAATTTTAATAAAAGATTTCAATTTTCTTTACATGAACCTATTTTTTCAGGAAGAGAAAAGGAATATTTAAACAATGTTATAGATTCTACTTTTGTATCAAGCTCCGGAGAGTTTTTAAATCTTTTTGAAAAGTCAATAGCAGAATATACTACTAGTAGAAAAGCAATTACATGTATAAATGGGACCGCAGCACTCCATATATCATTATTAGTAGCTGGTGTTAACGCTGGAGACGAAGTTTTAACTCAAGCTTTGAGCTTTGTGGCTACTTCAAATGCAATTTCCTATTTGAATGCCAAGCCTATTTTTATTGATGTTGACATAGATACTATGGGGATGTCGCCAGTCGCCTTAAGTGATTTCCTTGAAGAGAATGCAATTTTGACTGAATCAGGAACATTCAATAAAAAAACAAGGAAAAAAATTTCAGCATGTGTGCCAATGCATACTTTTGGATTGATGTGTAGAATTGATGAAATTAAAAAAATTTGTAATAGATGGAATATCATACTTATTGAAGATGCAGCAGAAGCCTTGGGGAGTAAGTACAACAATATTCATTCAGGAAAATTTGGATTACTCTCATCTTTCAGTTTTAATGGGAATAAGATAATTACTTCTGGTGGTGGAGGATGTATAATTACTCAGGACGATAAAATTTTTAAAAAAGCAAAGCATCTAATAACAACAGCTAAAATTTCAAAAAATTGGGAATTTGTTCATAATAAAATAGGGTTTAATTACAGAATGCCAAATATAAATGCTGCTCTAGGATTAGCACAAGTCGAACAAATAAATCAAAAAATTAAAGCGAAAGAAAAATTATATAATTTTTACAATGAAATTTTACCAACCCTAGGGCTTAACCTTTCAAAAATTCCTGAAAATACATTTTGGAATTATTGGCTAATGTCAATACAACTTGAAAATGAACGAGAAAAAGAGAGTTTTTTAGAAAATTGTAATAAAAATAATGTTTTTGTAAGACCAATTTGGAAGCTCTTATTTAAATTGAAGATGTATAGAGATTGCCAAAGAGATTCTCAAAAAAATGCTCAAATATTGGAAGAAACCATAGTGAATATTCCAAGTAATTTAGAAATATGAAAAAAAATTTAATAATAATAGGTTATTCAGGACATTCCTATGGGATCATAGAGGCTTTACTAGAAAATAATTATGAAATAAATGGGTATTGTGATATTGAAAAGAAAGATTTTAATCCATTTAATCTAAAATATCTTGGAAAAGAGAGGGATAAAAATTTTTTAAGGATGATAAAAAGTAATTCCTTTTTTATTTCGATTGGTTTAAATAAAAAAAGACAAGAAATAGCTAAGTATATATTAAAAAACAATGGTTCTATAATAAATGCAATAAACTCAAGGTCTTCAATTTCAAAAAGTGCAAGAATAGGTTTAGGAAATTTCATAGGGGAAAATGCAATTATTAATTCATTTTCAACTATTGAAAATTATACAATAATTAATACATCTTCAGTAGTCGAACATGAGTGTATAATTGAAAATGGCGCACAATTAGGACCAGGCTCCGTTATTTGCGGTAATGTTAGAGTAAAAAAAGGAGCTTTTATTGGAGCGAATTCTACTGTAAAGCAGAATTTGATTATTGGAGCTAATTCAATAATTGGGGCGGGTTCTGTAATTACAAAAAATGTCCCTGATAATTCTATATTATATGGGAATCCAGCAAAATTATTATAATGAATAAAAATAAAACATTAATTATTGCTGAGGCTGGAGTAAATCATAATGGTAATTTACAACAGGCACTCAAACTTATTGAAATAGCTGCAAATTCAGGAGCAGATTTTATAAAATTTCAAACTTTTACTGCAGAAAAATTAACTTCAAAAAAAGCCAAAAAAGCAAGCTATCAAATTAAGTTAGATGATAGCGATAATCAATATTCTATGTTAGAAAAACTAGAAATTCCCGAGTTTTGGTATCCGATTCTAATCAAAAAATGTAAAGAAGAAAATATTAAATTTTTAACTTCGGGTTTTGATGAAGAGAGTATTGATTTTATTGAAAAATTAAATTTATCATTTTATAAAATTCCTTCAGGCGAAATAACTAATAAACCATATTTAGAACATATATCTAAAAAAGGAAAAAATATAATTATTTCAACCGGAATGTCAAATCTCAAGGAAATTAGGCAAGCAATAAAAATTCTTACATCAAATGGTCTGTCAAAAGATAATATAACTGTTCTTCATTGTAATTCTGAATATCCAACACCATACGAAGATGTAAATCTAAATTCAATTTTATATTTAAAAGAAAAACTTGGCTTACAAGTTGGTTATTCAGATCATTCAAGAGGAATAGAAGTTCCAATTGCTGCTGTAGCTTTAGGGGCTATTATTATTGAAAAACATTTTACATTAAATAAAAATTTTATTGGACCAGATCATAAGGCATCATTAAGCCCGGTTGAATTGAAAAAAATGATTAAATCAATAAGGAATATAGAAAAAAGCTTAGGTAGTTTTGGCAAGAAGATTACCTTATCTGAAAAAAAGAATTTATCAATAGTTAGAAAAAGTATTCATCTAAATAAATCTTTAAAAAAAGGGGCTTTTTTGGAAGCCCATGATCTAATTATGTTAAGGCCAGGTGATGGTATATCGCCCCTAAAGATTGATGATATTATTGGCAAAAGAGTAACTAAAAATCTCATCAAAGGCCATAAATTATTAAGTAAGGATTTTAAATGAAAATTGGTATTTTAACTAGTTCAAGGGCTGATTATGGGATATACAAATCATTACTCTTAAAGCTTAAAGAGGATAATAGATTTTCTCTTGAAATTATTTGTTTTGGAATGCATTTACAAAAATCTAAAGGCTTTACAATAAATGAAATAAAAAATGACAAATATCAGGTAATTCATGAATTAGGAAAAATACCTAATAGAGACTCAATAAAAAGTATTTCATATAATTATGGAAAGATAACAAGTGAGTTTTCTAAATTTTGGGGCGATAATAAATTTGATTTAGTTTTTGCCATTGGTGATAGGTGGGAAATGTCAGCTGCAGTTCAATCATCCATCCCATTTGAAATTCAAATCGCCCATATCCATGGAGGAGAGACAACAATTGGTTCAGTTGACAATATTTATAGACATCAGATTACTCTTGCTTCCAAAATTCACTTCACTACTTCAAAGGAGCACAGTAAAAAAGTTTCAAATCTAATTGGGAATCAAAAAGATATCTTCAATGTGGGTTCATTGAGTCTCGAAAATATAGATTTGAATAAATTGCCAACTTGGAAAGAAGTAAAACATAAATTTAATATACCTTTTGATAAGTTTATATTAGTCACTTTTCATCCAGAAACAATTTCATCGAACCAAAATTTTAATTATTCATTAATCTTATTTGATGCACTTTTAAAAATATCTAAAGACACTAATATAGTTATTACTAATACTAATAGTGATGCTAATAGTTCTCTATTTAATAAGCAATATAAAAATCTACTGAAAAGAAGTAAAAATTTCAAGTTGATTAATTCCTTTGGAAAGGAAAATTATTTTTCAGCCATAAAAAATTGTTCTTTTATGTTAGGTAATACTTCGAGTGGAATTATTGAATCAGCAAGTTTTAAAAAATGGGTGATAAACGTTGGAAATAGACAAAAAGGAAGGGTAAGAAATGAAAATGTTATAGATACTGATTTTTCGGTTGAGAGTATTTTAAAGGCAATTGAAAATATTAAAACCAAAAAGGAATTTAATGGAGTAAATCAATTTTATAAACCTAATACATCAGATTTAATAATAAATTCTATTATAAAATTTCAGAATGGATAATAATTATTTAATTAACAGTAATGCTACAGTTAAAGAAGCACTTAGTCAATTAAATTTAATTGAAAGTGATAATATATTATTTGTTGTAGATGAAGATTTAAAATTGTTAGGATCCTTAACTGATGGAGATATTAGAAGAGGGCTAATAAAAGGAATTAAAACTAATAAAGCTATTACAAATGTGATGGAATTAAACCCCAAATTTATATCTATTGAAAAGTTTCAATTAGAAGAAATTATTTATTACAGAAAATTGAATCTAAAAATTATTCCTATTGTTAATAATAGCAAACAAGTTATCAGATTATTAAATCTGAACAAATTCAAATCTTTTTTGCCTATTGATGCGGTAATAATGGCAGGTGGAAAAGGGAAAAGATTATTACCCTTGACTACTAGCATTCCAAAGCCTTTAATTAAAGTAGGAGGAATACCCATAATTGAACACAATATCAACCTAATTAAGAGTTATGGGATTGAAAATTTTAAGTTTTCCCTTGGATATTTAAGCAATAAATTAATAAAATTTTTAACGAAAAAAAAATATGATATTTTAAACTTTATGTATGCCATTGAAACTAAGCCATTAGGAACTATCGGTGGTTTAAAATTATTTAATGATTTTCAAAATAATTCAATATTTATAATAAATTCTGATATACTAACTAATATAAACATAGAAAATTTTTACAAAAATTTTATTGATAATGATGCAGATATCTCAGTTGCAACAATTCCTCACAAAATAAGTATACCATTTGCAGTAATAGAAAAGCTAAACAATAGTGTTGTTTCTTTAAAAGAGAAACCAATTTATGATTTTGAGTGTAATGCGGGAATTTATTTGATAAAAAAATCCGTTGTTAAAAGAATACCGAATAATAAATTTTACAACACAACTGATTTAATTTCACAAGTAATAAGAGATAACGGTAAAGTAATATCCTATCCTATAAAAGGTTATTGGTTAGATATAGGTTCACATCAAGATTTAGAAAAAGCAAATCGAGAAATCAAAAGTTTGAATTTAAATGACTGATAATACTTTAATTATTGTTCCAGCAAGAAAAGGTTCAAAAGGAATCCCTGATAAGAATATTAAACTTTTAAATGGAGTTCCGCTTATTGAATACACATTAGATTTCGCAAAAAAAATCAAGGGTATTAATGATAAAATTTGCGTAACAACAGATTCAGATGAAATAATTGAAATATCTAATAAAGCTAAAATAAAAGTACACTTTAAAAGGCCGGACTACTTATCTGGAGACAATGTAGAAATGAATAAAGTGATTGAACATGCAATAAATTTTTACAAAAAAGATAGATTTAAATATGTATTGTTGTTGCAACCTACATCTCCTCTTAGAGAAGTATTTCAATTTAATGAAATTAGACATTTGCTAGAGTCAGATCCAAATACAGAAGTAATTATTTCTGTAAAAAAAGCTAAGGACAACCCTTTTTTTAATGAATTCATAGAAGATGAATCGGGATATTTAAATAAAATGATTAATGAAAAAAGTTTTACAATTAGACAAAAAAATAAAGTCGTCTATGCAGTAAATGGATCATATTATTTTTTTAAAACAAGTAGTTTTTTAAAAAATAAAAAAATTGAATATAGAAAAGCAAAAAAATTTTTAATGGAAGATTTTTACTCATTTGATATAGACTGTATGTTAGATTTTGAGATTGTAGAATTATTAATAAAAAATAAATGCCGACAAAAAGGGTAATAGCAAGACTAGATATAAAAGGACCTAATCTAGTAAAAGGTATAAATCTTGAGGGTCTAAGAGTGCTAGGAAATCCCTCTGAGTTTGCTAAATATTATTATGAATCAGGTGCAGATGAGATTTTATTAATAGATAGTGTAGCCTCCTTGTATGAAAGAAATAGTTTAGATGAAATTATCTCCTATACTTCAAGAAACACTTTTGTCCCAATTACTGTAGGTGGGGGTATTAGAAATATAGACGATATAAGAAGAATCTTGAGAGCTGGTGCTGATAAAGTAAGCATTAATACTGCTGCAATAAAAACGCCTGATTTTATTAGAGAAGCAGTTGAAAAATTTGGCTCCTCGACTATAGTAATAACTATGGAAGTCATAAAGGACCAAAATGGAGAGTATCTATGTTTTACAGATAATGGTAGAGAATATACCGGATTAAATATCTTAAACTGGATTGAAGATGTACAAAAAATCGGAGTTGGCGAAATAATACTAACAAGTGTAGATAATGAGGGAACAGGAGATGGTCCAAATTTTGAATTACTTAAAACAATAGAAAATAAGTTGCGTATACCTTTAATTTATCATGGGGGTATTGGAAATATAAATCATGTAGTTGATGTTTTTAAAAACTTTGAAATAGATGGAATTTCATTAGCATCATCGCTTCATTATGGTTTTATCCAAGACCACAATACTAATCCCTCAATAGATGAAGGAAATATAAGTTTTATAAAAAATAAAAGGTCTTTTAAAAAAATAGAAGGCTTTACAATTTCTCAACTTAAAGAGAAATTAATAGAAAATAATATATATGTCAGATAAATTGAAAAAAATTGGTGTAATTGATTATCAGATGGGAAATTTATTTAGTGTAATCCAAGCACTAAAAAAGGTTGGTTTAAATGTAGAATTAATTACTAATAGTGAAGACATTTTAGATTATGATGGAATTGTATTACCAGGTGTTGGAGCATTTGCCGAGGCAATGAAAGAATTAAAACAAATGAACTTTGATAACGCAATTTTGAAATTTAATAATTCAAAAAGACCAATTTTAGGGATTTGTTTAGGCTTTCAACTTTTATTTGATCATAGTGAGGAATTTAACTACACAAATGGACTAGGTATTTTGAAAGGCAAAGTTTTAAACTTCAACCAAAAAATAGTAAAAAGAGTACCTCATATGGGTTGGAGTACTTTAGAAGTAAATGAATTTAAAAACTCTCCAATGAGTCACATTAAAAAAGATGACAAATTATTTTTTGTTCATTCTTTATATGCTCATCCAACAGAAAATCAAATAATTCTTTCTAAAACAAGATATCATGATTTTGAATTCACGAGTTCAATTTTAGATAATAATATATTTGCAACACAGTTTCACCCAGAAAAAAGTGGATCTGTTGGTCTAAAAATTTTTGATAATTGGAGTAGAATTTTTAACCTAAAATAAAAAAATGAAGACATATTTCGGTTTACCTGAAAAAGTAAATTTTTGTAAAAATTGTGTAATGAGTAATCAAAGGCCTACTTCAGCAATTGAGTTTCATCATACAATTAAATCAAAAAAAAGCACCATGAATATCGATGAAGATGGAATTTGTGATGCGTGTAGAGTAGCAGAACAGAAAAATAACATTGATTGGGGACATAGAGAAAAAGAGCTGATAGAATTACTGGATAAATATAGAAGTAAAGATGGTTCTTATGATTGCTTGGTTCCTGGTTCTGGCGGAAAAGACAGTGCTTATCAAGCACACATTTTAAAATATAAATATGGAATGAATCCATTAACAATTACTTGGCCACCTATTCTTTATACTGATTATGGATATAAAAATTGGAAAAATTGGATAGATAGTGGGTTTGATAATTTTTCATTTAACAGAAATGGAAGAGTAATGAAAATTCTAACAAAACTTTCAATTGAAAATCTTTTCCATCCCTTTCAAACTTTTATTCTGGGGCAGAAAAACTTAGCACCAAAATTAGCTTCTAAATTCGGTATAGATTTAATTTTTTATGGTGAAAATGAGGCAGAATACGGAAATCCAATTGCTGATAATCAATCAAGCCTGAGGGATAAATCATATTTCAGTTTTAACAACCTAGATAGTATTTTTCTAGGAGGGCTTCCTGCAAGACAAATAATAGAAGAATACGGATTAAAACTATCTGATTTAGAATCGTTCTTACCTATCAAAATGGAAGAATTAGAAAAATCAAATATTCAAGTTCATTACTTGGGATACTATTTAAAATGGACTCCTCAAGAAGTTTTTTATTATGCTGTTGAAAATACAGGGTTTCGTTCAAGACCTTTTAGAACACAAGGGACATACAGTAAATACAATAGTATAGATGATAAAATAGATGATCTTCATTATTATACAACTTTTATAAAATTTGGGATAGGTAGAGCAACTTATGACGCATCTCAAGAGATTAGAAATAACCATTTAACTAGAGATGAAGGTAAAGCATTAGTAAAAAAGTTTGATGGTGAATTTCCAGACAAATATTTTTCTGAAATAATGGAGTATTTAGATATAGATCCAGCTTATTTCAAAAACGAATTAACAGATAAATTTAGATCACCACATCTATGGACGTTTGATAAAAAGTGGAATTTGAACCATAATGTAAATAGAACTGGATATAAAGATTTATAGAATCATGATCTATGTCAAATATTAATATATTATTTCTGGCAGATAAAAAAGCAAAGTTTAGATCTCAATTAGATTTAGCAAAAAATATAAATCATGAATTCAATGTATTTTTTTTATTGGCTTTTGATGAAAAACTACAAATTTTAAATATTTCAGATGCAAAAGCATTGCAAAGTGAAACAATATTAAGTACAAGGGGTTTTGAACAAAAGTCTTCTAATAATTTTTTAAAAATATATATTAAAAAGAATATTATAATGACCGTTTTTTATATGGTCAAAATTTCTTTTCTGTATAGAAAATTAAATAAAAAATTAACATCTTCAAACTTTGACATTTTCTTTGTAAATGGCGATAGATCTGGTCCATCAATAGAGACTGCTTTATTGATATTTGCAAAAAAAAATAAAATTAAAGTCATAATCCCTTATCTATCACTTATTGACAGTGGTAAACAAGAAAGATTAAAAAACAAAAAACTATACTCTTTAAATTGGATAGATAAGTTTTTTTTTGGAAGAAATTCTAGGCATACATTTTATGATAAAACTATTGAATATTCATTTTATAATTTACCGCAATACTTAGCTCTTAAATTTATGAATGTAATAACTGAAAATCCATTTTCACTTGGTAACAATTCTACAACTGATATACTTTGTTTGGACTCTTATTTTACATTTAAAACATTAAAAGATCAAAGTTTATTCCCACACAAAATTAGATTTGTTGGAAGACCGGAATATGATTTTATTTTGCAAAATAGAACAGAAAAGAGAAAAGATATATTATTCAGTTTACCTCAATTATATGAGCATAATCTATTAGACAAAAAAACCCATTTTCATCATATAGAAAAAATCATTTTTAATCTTAATAAATCCTCGAGTGTAAAAATTAATCTTCACCCAAAATGTTCAATAAATGATTATAAATATTTAGAATCAAAATATGATTGCGAAATCTCAAAAAATGAAATCAAAAAAGATATAATAAAAGCTAGCACCCTTGTTTGCGGTAATTCAACAATTGCAATTTGGGGAGTTTTATCAGGAATTAAGGTTATAATTTTAAATTACCTTGATTTAGACTGTAGCATGTTCAAAGGTTTATCATCAATTACTTATGTAGATTCTCCAGAAAACCTTCTAAATGAATTAAATAATTCAAAACCAATTGATTTTACAAAAGATTGGGAATTATTAGGAAGAGACAATCTTCTTCAAAAGACCTCTAAGGATAACTATAATCAGATAATTAAAGATCTTTTGAGCAATGATATTCAATAAGCTAATAAGTGAGACATTTTGGTTTACTTTATCAAAACTGATTGGTGTTTTTCTTGGCCTTATAATAATTCCAGTAATTACAAGATTTATTTTGCCATCTGAATTAGCAATATATTCACTTGTTTTGGGATTTCAACTTGTTATTTCAACAATTATTACTCTTCAATCGCATACACCTATAAATGTTTTTCTTTTTGAAAAAAATTATAATAAGAAACAATTGATATCACAGTCCCTAGCAACTCTAATTACTATATCCACATCAATTTTCATAATATTACTATTTTTCTCCAAATCATTCATATTTAATTTTTATTCTAGCTTAAAACTACATTTAATTGAATTTAAATTTGGCTTAATTATAGCTTATTTAAATGGTTATTTAATATTTTTCGAGTACATACTAAGAGCAGAAAAAAAAAGTAAACATTTATTTTTTGTTAATCTTTTTGTAGGCCTAATAGATTTAATTCTTAAGATTTATTTTTTGAAACAAGGCGGAGGAATAAAACATTTATTAGCCATAATGTCCCTTACTTCTACATTGAGTGTTATTATATTGATCTTAATTAACAAAAAGAATTTCTCATTTTTTAAATTCAATAAAAACATTTTAAAAAACTCCTTAGATTATTGTTTGCCGTTAATCCCATATGCATTTATTACAGCATCATTAATTTTTATTGATAGATTTTATTTAGAAAAATATTTTTCTCTTGAAATAGTAGGTTTATACTTCATTGCTTATAAGTTCTCATCTTTTCTAAGATTCCTAGCTAATCAAATGTCCACTTCATTTCACCCATTTTTTTTTGAAAAAGCAAATAACTTAGGAAAACAAAAAGCCAAGGTATCAGCTGAAAATTATACTTATTTCCAACTAATTATAATTAGCTTAGCTATACTATCCTTGAATTTATTTTCAATTGAAATATTTCAAATATTTTTGAGTGAAAAATATTTAAGTGCCTACAAGTTTTTCGTTATTCTTAATATTTCAGTGTTATTTAGGGTTTTATATACCATAAAATCAATGGGTATTTTTTTATTAAAAAAAACATATTTAATTAATAGAATTAATTATATGAGATTTATATTTTCCATTTTCTCAAATTTGATTTTAATTAATTTTTTTGGGATTAATTCCATACCATATGTATTTGTTGCGTCTGAAATTTTAATATATATGTTATTAGAATTTTATTTCGATAAACATTTTAAGATTAAAGTGAATAAAAAACTTTTAACTTATAGTTTATTGTTAATGACTCTAGGATATCTTCCATTTATTGACCTATTAAAAGATACTATTGCGGTAAGTTTGTATTTTAGAATAAGCTTATTTATAATCCTTGTGATTTGCACTTATTCCTTGTATTTTGAAAAACTTAAAATAATAAAAACAAAAATTTGAATAATTCTTATATAATTGCAGAAGTTGGAAATACTCATGAAGGATCTTTAGGATTAGCAAAAAAAATTGCTGAATCTGCATCGAATTGTGGAGCTGATGCTATAAAGTTCCAAACACATATTTTTTCTGCTGAAAGCACCAAAAGAGCCCCAAATCCGTCATATTTTTCAGATGAAACTAGAGAAGAATACTTTAAGAGAACTTCATTTACAAAAGATCAATGGGTAGAATTAAGGTTGTTTATTGAAGACTACTTAAACAAAGATTTTATATCATCCCCTTTTTCTTTGGAGGCTGTCGATTTATTAGAATCAGTTGGAATTAAAAAATATAAAATTCCATCTGGAGAAATCACAAATATTCCATTACTTCAAAAAGTTGCAAAAACGGGTAAAGAAGTGATTATTTCATCAGGAATGAGTACTATTGAAGATCTAGATTATGCCGTTTCGTTTTTTAACAAGGATAAATTAACTTTATTACAATGTACTTCAGAGTATCCTTGTCCGCCCGAGAAAGTGGGATTAAATTTAATTGAGGAATTCCAAAAAAGATATCAAATACCAATTGGTTTTTCTGACCATACTGATTCAATGTCAATACCAATAGCTGCTTCGGCGATGGGGGCAAAAATTATTGAAAAACACTTTACACTTTCAAAACAAATGTATGGTAGTGACGCAAAGAATTCTTGTGAGCCTAATGAATTCAAATTTCTTGTAGATGAAATTAGAAAATTAGACAAGGCTCTGACATTTAATTTGGATAAAAATCATCTAGACAAAAACATAGTAGAGATGAGATATACTTTTCAAAAATCTATTGTTGCTTCAAAAGACTTGAAAAAAGGAAAAAAATTAGAGCTTAAAGATTTAGCATTTAAAAAACCAGGAGATGGGTTAGCTCCGAAGTTGTACAAGAGTATTATTGGAAAAAAAACCAAAATAGATTTCAAAAAAGATGATTTAATTATAATGGAAGAATTAGAATAAATGAGAAAAATATGCGTATTTATTGGAAGTAGAGCAAATTATAGTAGTATTAAATCTGTAATGCTTCATTTAAAAAATAATCCAAAAATTGAATTACAGGTTGTGCTTGGTTCTTCTGCAGTTTTAGATCGTTTTGGGAAAGTTGAAGATTTGATTATTAGGGATGGTTTCAAAATTGACTCAAAATTCTATAATAATATAGAAGGAGAAAATCCTTTTACAATGTCAAAATCGACAGGTCTAGGAATAATTGAAATGACAATGGTTATTGATAATCTTGATCCAGATATAGTAATTGTTGTGGGAGATAGATTTGAGATGATGTCAATAGCTATAGCTACAGTTTATACCAATAAAATTCTAGTTCATACTATGGGCGGGGAAGTAACAGGTACAATAGATGAAAGTATTAGACATGCTATTACAAAATTTGCTCATATTCATTTTCCATCAAATGAAGATGCAAAAAAGAGAATAATAAAATTGGGTGAAACCCCAAAATATATTTTTAATTATGGATGTCCGAGAATCGATCTGGTTCAAAAAGAATTAGAAACAAATTCTGTTCACTTTCTTAAAGAAAATTTTAAGAAAAATAAGGGGGTTGGATCTGAAATTAATTTTGATAAAAACTTTTTATTAGTCTCGCAACATCCAGTAACAACAGAGTTTGGACAAAATAGAATTCATATCAAGGAAACACTTAAGGCACTTAACAAACTTAAAATGCAAACTATAATGTTATGGCCTAATATAGACGCAGGAAGTGATGAAATTTCTAAAGAAATAAGATCTTTCAGAGAAAAAAATAAATGTTCATGGTTAAGTATATATAAGAACCTCCCTATTGAACATTACATACATCTTATGAATATTACTTCATGTTTAGTTGGCAATAGCAGTTCAGGGATTAGAGAGGGAGAATTTATTGGCACACCAGTTGTTAATATAGGAAGTCGTCAGAACTTAAGATTGAGAGGTGAAAATGTAATTGACACTGATTATAATTCAGATTTAATTTTAAAAGCAATACAAGAGCAAATATCTAAGGAAAAATATACCTCTAAGAAACTCTACGGTAGTGGAGATGCGGGAAAACAAATCTCAAATTTATTATCTGAAATCGAATTACCACCTCTACAGAAAATTATAAATTATTAATGAAAAATAATTTTTTTGCAATTATTCCAGCAAGAGCTGGAAGTAAGGGTATTCCTAATAAAAACATGAAAGACTTAAATGGATTTCCACTAATACAGTATACAATTAATGCTGTGTTGGCCTCCCAGATAGAAGATTTTATAATTTCGACGGATTCAAAAGAAATAATAAATTATTGCATTGAAAGGGGATATAATTATATAGTTCGCCCAGAAAAATTTTCTCAAGATGATTCTAAAGCTATTGATGTAATTAATCACGTTATTGAATCTAAAAAAATTAACCACGAATACATTGTTTACTTACAGCCCACATCACCACTTAGAACAGAATATCACATTAATGAATCTATAGGATTAATAGAAAGCACTCCGGAAGCTGATAGTTTAGTAAGTATAGTTAATGTACCACATAATTTTGTGCCAGAATCTTTAATGAAAATTAAAGACGGCTTTTTATATGAAATTAGCGATACGAAAATTTATAATAGACAAAAAAAGCCTGATTATTATGCTAGAAATGGAGCAGCTATTTATATAACAAAAAGAAAAAATTTAAAACATTTTATTTTTGGAGGGAATATATTGGGCTATAATATGGGTAAAATTGAAAGTTTGGATATAGATGATGATTCAGATTTAAATCTTGCAAGAATAATTTTAAAAAATAAAAATGGTATCAAATAATATTGGAGTAATTGGTCTTGGTTATGTCGGGCTTCCTTTGGCTGTAGCATTTTCAAAAAAAAATAAAGTAATTGGATTTGATATTGATCCTAAAAGAATTCAAAATTTAAATAATGGTATAGATTCTACCAACGAAACTAATTCTAATGAGCTTAAAAATTCATTAAAATCAAACTTAAGAGTAACATATCATGAAAGTGATATAAAAAAATGCACAATTTTTATTATAACAGTACCTACACCAATAAACGAGGATAATACACCCGATCTTTCCAGTATTATGTCTGCAACTCAATTAGTTGCAAAATATCTTAAAAAGGGTGATATAGTAATATATGAATCAACAGTTTATCCTGGGACAACTGAAGAAATATGTGCTCCCATATTAGAAAATCAATCAAAATTGAAATTTAACATTGATTTTTTTTGTGGTTACTCACCTGAAAGAATTAACCCTGGTGACAAACTTCATCGTTTGGAAAACATAATTAAAGTAACTTCAGGTTCTAATGAAAAAACAGCCAATTTTGTAGATAAATTATATAATTCAATTATTGAAGCAGGTACACATAAAGCATCCAGCATTAAAGTTGCTGAGTCTGCTAAAATTATTGAAAATAGTCAAAGAGACATAAATATTGCTTTTATGAATGAAATCTCATTAGTTTTTAACAGACTTGGTGTAGACACGAAAGAAGTTCTTGAAGCAGCTGGGACTAAATGGAACTTTTTAAAGTTTACTCCAGGGCTTGTTGGTGGACATTGTATAGGGGTAGATCCTTATTATCTTTCATACAAGGCATTAAAACTTGGTATAGATCCTAAAATGATTTTGGCAGGAAGAGAGATTAATGACAGTTATGGAAAAAAAATTGTTGATATACTAATAAAAAATTTATTGAGTAAAGGAATTAATATTGTAAATCTAAAAACCCTATTGCTTGGATTTACATTTAAGGAAAATTGCCCCGACATTAGAAATACAGGAGTTATTAGAGTCTATAATCAGTTAAAAAGTTATTCTTTAAATCCTTTAATTCATGACCCATTAGCCAATAAAGATGAAGTTAAAGATATTTACAATCTTGAGTTAATTGATGATCAACAACTCATTAAAGAAAAATTTGAATTAATTATTCTTTGCGTTCCTCACGATTATTACTCTATTGATTTCATAAATAAAATAAGATCAAGTTCATTTATTTATGATTTAAAATCTCATTTCCCAAGCGAATTAATAGATTTAAGGTTATGAAGAAGGTGTTAATCACAGGTTCTGCTGGTTTTATAGGTTATCACTTAACGAAAGAGTTAATAACAAGCTATGAAATCGTTGGGATAGATAGTCTCAATGAGTATTATGATGTAAATCTAAAAATTGATAGATTAAAGGATCTTGGATTTAATATAGATAATAACGCTCAAGAAAAATTCATTAATGAAAATTTTGAAAATTTAATATTTGAGAAAATTGATATAACGGATTTAAATTCTCTAAAAAATCTATTTGAAAAAAATAATTTTGATTTTGTAATTAATCTAGCAGCGCAAGCAGGAGTAAGATATAGTATTGACTTTCCACAAACCTATATTGATTCAAATATAACAGGATTTCTTAATATCCTTGAATGCTGTAAATATTATAAAATAAAGCATTTATTATATGCCAGCAGCTCATCTGTTTATGGACTTAATAATGAATTCCCCTTTTTAGAAAGTCATTCTGTCAGCCACCCAATAAGTTTATATGCAACAACTAAAAGATCTAATGAATTAATGGCTCACAACTATAGTCACTTATTTAATTTAAGAACAACTGGTTTAAGATTTTTCACAGTATATGGCCCTTGGGGAAGACCTGATATGGCTCTTTTTAAGTTTACTAAATCTATACTTTCAGGAGATGAAATTCAGGTATATAATAATGGAGATATGACTAGAGATTTCACATATGTAAAAGATATTGTTTCATCAATTTCAAAATTGATTGAATCAGAAAAACCAAATATTGTTAGAGTAGATCAAATAGATGAGAATAAATTTAGTTGTCCTAATGAAATTTATAATATAGCAAGTAATTCACCCATACTTTTAAATGATTTTATTCAAATAATTGAAAATACTTTGTGCAAAAAGGCTAAAATCAAGTTCATGCCACTTCAACCTGGAGATGTTCCAGCAACTTTTGCTAATGTAGATCAATTGACAAATAAAATCAATTATAGTCCCCAAACCAAAGTAAAAGAAGGTGTGAAAAATTTTGTTGAATGGTACCTTGAATATTATGGTATTAAATAAAATAACAATAATTATACCATTTAAAATTTATTATTATTCTTTTGAACCAATCATTAAATATTTTCTAAGAAAGGGAGAGGAGTTAGTCATTTATTTACCAACTAATTCTATTGATTTGATAGAAGATATCAATATCAATAATCAGTTAGAGATTCATTCTTATGAAGAATTGATTTCTAGATATAGGTTGAGAAAATTAATACACTCACTTTTTTTAATATTATTTACTCCAAGAAATTATTCCAACAATTATAAAATTCTTCAATTAAGGAATTTCAAAACTCCAAATTTTGGGATTATTCTAAATTTTTTTTTCCGCCTGGCATATTTAATTTCTTATCTCACACCTAAGTCAAAAAATATCAACAGTACTGTTCAAAATTTTATGTGTTTTTTGTTTAAGAGAGATGTTTTTAGTTCGACTAAAATTATTGTAGGCTCACTGAACCCACATTCCCATCTTTTATCTTCACGTAAGCTAAAAATATATTCAATAATGGAAAGTTGGGATCATGTGGTAAAGCAACCGTCAGGATATGTTTCTAGAATGGCTTTTCTTTGGAATCAAGATTTGGCAGATGACTGGAAAAAGTTTAATAATGATAAATTATCTTTTGCAGTTTATCCATTTAAATTAAGGTTTTCAGAAAAGGTTAGGAGAGTTAATCAAATTAATAATAAAACCTGTTGCTATGCTGTTGCATACTCCGATCTATTTAAAAGGAAGAAAATATCAAAAGTAGAACATTTAATCGTAGAAAAAATTGCAACTGCATGCTACAAAGAAGGGTGGAATTTATTAATTAAGTTAAGACCTAATGGCAGAGAAGATGAATTTGACTATTTGCTAAAAAAATTTAATAATATAGAAATTTCTTCTATTCAAAGTATAGATTCTAATCCTGCTAATTATTTTCTTTCAGATGACTATAACATTCAAAGATTCCAATTTATAGAGGGAGTATCATTTATTATTAATTGTTTTACAACATTTGGCTTAGACTGTTCATTTGCAAATATTCCGGTTTTACAATTGGATGTAAGGGGAGATAAATTACTCAAAGACTCTAATTTATATTACAATAATCATCATATAAAAAAATATTTATTGAATGATCCAAACGTACTCAAAGTAAAAAATGGAGATAAACTAGAAAACACTCTGTCAAACTACTTAAAATCAGGCATGGATTTTCATACAATTTATGGGAAGAATCTTTTGAGTTGGCTTAAAACTGAAAAAAATTATGATATAAATCAAGCTTCTGATTTTGTTTTCAAAAAAATAAAAAATGACTAACTGGAAAAGATTTAAGAATTTAATTGTACAAAAAAGTTTAATTTTTTTCTATGATAGAATTAATAAAGGAATTCTTTTTAATACTTACATAAGAACTTTAAAAATCACAAAACTTTTTAAATCGAATTTAGACATAAATAAGAAAGTTATAAAAGACTTTAAAAATCCATTCTTTCTTTCTAGAAAGTCTCGTTTTTATATGTATTCAGATGGTTTAAATAATAGACTCGAGCACTTATTTAACGAATATCTATTAAATCAAATAAAATTCAATGACAATGATCTTATAATAGACTGCGGTGCAAATATTGGAGAATTAGGTTTTTATTTAAACTATAAATTTGGCATAAAAAATATTATTGCAATTGAACCTGATAAACAAGAATTTGAGAAATTACAATTAAACACAAATTATGCGAATTATCTTCCTCTAAATTATGCCTTGTATAATAAGAATGGTGAAATAGATTTTTACTTAAATAATGAAACTGCTGACAGCTCTGTTTTTGGTAATAAAAGCTTAACTCAAGTAAGTGTTAAAACAATTACATTAAACGAATTATTTAACAAGCAAAAAATCAAAAAATGTAAACTACTTAAGTTAGAGGCAGAAGGTGCAGAACCTGAAATCTTAGAAGGGGGATTAGAAGCTTTAAAACATATAGAATATATTTCAGTTGATTGCGGTGCAGAAAGAGGAGTAAATAACGAAATAACAGTTGCCCCAGTTTCCAAAATAATACACAAATTAAATTTTTCTTTAATTGATGCAGGCGGTGTAAGAAAAATTCTACTTTTTAAAAATAATTTGTTTTGAAAATAGCTGTAAATGCAACTAATATTTCCAGCGGAGGTGGACTAAATCATCTTTTAAGATTTTTTGAAAATCTTGAAAATCATATTGAGGAAGCCGATACATTTATTTTATGGGGTAAATCAAGAGTTTTAAAAAAAGTTGCTGATAAGCCTTTCATAATAAAAAAAACAAATCGGTTTATTAATTCAAATACTTTAATCAGATCAATTTGGGTAAAAATTTATTTAAAAAGCTTTTTAAAAAAAGATGAATGCGAAGTCTTGTTTAATCCAGGCGGAAATGATTTGAGTGGATTTAAGCCATTAATTACCATGTCTAGAAACATGTTGCCATTTGAATTAATGCTTCTGATAAAAGAGCTTGACTTATCATTATTATTGAAAATGTCAATAGCTAGAATAATAACAGAACTTAATTTTAAAAAAGCTTCAGGAATAATTTTTATTAGTAATTACGCTTTATCTAGAAATCAAAAATTTGAGAAAAAATCTATCGTAATTCATCATGGAGTTGACAGATCTTTTTTTAAAAGGAAAATTTCAAGTGTATTATCATACTCTAAAGAAAATCCTTTAAAAATTGTATATCCATCAAGCTTTTTTAAATACAAAAATCATAATATAATACTAGATTCTTTAAACGGTCTTCCTAATAATATATACATAGAATTAACTCTAGTTGGAGACCTAAGAACTGCTAATAAGAGATTAATAAAAAAATTCGAGTGCTTTAATAGGGAAAATATTAATATCAAATTAATAAATGAGTTAAGTCATTTTGATTTAAACATAATTTATGAAAATGCAGATGTAGGTTTATTTGCTTCTAAATGTGAAAATTTACCTAATATCTTATTGGAAATGATTTCAAAAGGACTTCCAATCATATCGTCAAATTATGGATCAAACACTGAAGTTTTAGGATTAAAAGGTTTTTATTTTAAAATGAATGATGCTAAAGATTTAGAAAATAAAATTTTAACTATTTATAAGTCTGATAAGTTGAGAAATCAATTGTCAGAAAATAATTACGTAATTTCACGAAACTATGATTGGAATGAAACTACAAAGAAAACTATCAATTATATAAAACATACAGCAAAGAGTGTTTAAGAATAAAAAAATATTAATCACAGGAGGTACTGGCTCATTTGGAAATGCTGTTTTAGACAAGTTTCTTGACTCAGATATCGCAGAGATAAGAGTACTTTCAAGGGATGAAAAAAAGCAACACGATATGCGTGTTGTTTATAATAATCCAAAAATTAAATTTTTTATTGGGGATGTAAGAGACAGAGATAGTATAAGATCCGCCGTAAAAGGTGTTGACTTTATATTTCATGCAGCAGCTCTAAAACAGGTCCCATCATGCGAATTTTTCCCAATTGAGGCAGTTAAAACAAATGTCTTAGGGACTGATAATGTTCTTTCTGTTGCCATAGAAAATAATGTCAAAAAAGTAATCTGTTTAAGTACTGACAAGGCTGTATATCCCATAAATGCGATGGGGACTTCCAAAGCCATGATGGAAAAAGTATTTGTTGCTAAATCCAGGACTTCAGTTTCAACAGTAATTTGTGGAACTCGATATGGAAATGTGATGGCTTCAAGAGGCTCAGTAATACCTCATTTTTACGATCAAATTAAATCGGGCAATGACATTACAGTTACTGATCCAAACATGACAAGATTTATGATGACTCTTGATGATGCTGTAAATCTTGTTTTATTTGCTTTTGAAAACGGAAATTCAGGAGATATTTTCGTTCAAAAATCACCTTCGACTACAATTGGTGAATTAGCCTCTACAATGAAAAAAATTTATAATTCACCAGTTGAGATTAAAAATATAGGTATTCGTCATGCTGAAAAAGTTCATGAAACTTTGCTTTCAAAAGAAGAAAGAATGGTTTGCGAAGAATTAAAAGATTACTTTAGAATACCAGCTGATAACCGTGATTTAAATTACAATAAATATTTTTCAGAGGGGCAGAGAAATATGAGCCAGATTGAAGAGTATAATTCATTTAACACGAAAAGATTAACTGAGGGTGATTTAATTAAACTTTTGGCTTCGATTGGTTATAAAGGCTAAATTTAGAATATGAAAAAATTAAAGTTAGTCACTATTATTGGAACTCGACCTGAAATCATTCGCTTATCACTTATTATTAAAAAGTGTGATAAATTTTTTGATCATACCTTAATTCATACAGGTCAAAACTATGATTATGAGTTAAACGAAATTTTTTTTAATGAGCTTGAATTAAGAAAGCCAGATTATTTTTTTGATGTAGCTTCTCAAAATTTGGGAGACACCCTTGGAAATATTATTTCTAAGTCCTATGAAGTTCTTTATAAGATAAAACCTGATGCACTTTTAGTTTTAGGAGACACTAATAGCTCTCTTAGTGTTTTACCAGCAAAACGACTAAAAATCCCAATTTTTCATATGGAGTCGGGGAATCGTTGTTTTGATCAAAATGTACCTGAAGAAATTAACAGAAAAATTGCTGATCACTTAGCAGATATTAACCTTACTTATACTGAAAACAGTAGAAGATATTTACTTTCAGAGGGATTTAGAAAAGATCATGTCTTTTGTACTGGATCACCTTTAAATGAAGTGCTATCACATTTCTCAGCTTCAATAGAAAAAAGTAAAATTTTAAAACAACTAAATTTAACACCTAAAGGGTATATTGTTGCAAGTATTCATCGTGAAGAAAATCTTGATATTGAAGATAATTTTGAGCAAATAATAAATGCTTTAAATTCAATTTCTAAGAATTATAATAAACCCATTTTATTTTCTACTCATCCAAGAACTAGAAATAAATTAAATAGCACTAAAATAGATTCTGATTCTATTCAATTTCTTAAGCCTTTAGGTTTTTTTGATTATGTTAAGCTCCAAACAAATGCATTTGTAACCTTATCTGATAGCGGAACAATCTCTGAAGAGAGTGCAATGATGAATTTTCCAGCTGTTAGCGTAAGAACTTCA
>MDTG01360717.1_pt1 | contig 22910 bp, 25 predicted proteins | sample 811421 | NCBI WGS metagenome assembly MDTG01 (sample SAMN05326645, study PRJNA326480) | marine metagenome | isolation source: seawater | place: Pacific Ocean: South East | collected 2011
TGTTTCTGGCGGTCTTTTGTCCAAAGGTCATCCTCTTGGCGCAACTGGTATTGCTAACATATATGAGGTTTGTTCTCATCTGAGAGGAGAAGCTGGTAAGAGACAGGTTGAAGGAGCAAAGATAGGAATGACTCATGTCATAGGACTCGGAACAGCTTGTGCCATTCACATTCTTGAAAAACCTTAAATAATTTTGTTAATAGGTGTTACGGGAGATACTCATAATAATTTAAAAAATATCTCAAAAATATGTGACTTGTTTAATCAAGCAAATCCTTCATTAGTTATACATACAGGAGATATTACGCTTCCAAAATCTTTAGTTGCCTTTTCTAAGTTAGAAATTCCTTTGATAGGAGTTTTTGGTAATAACGACTTAGAAGAAAAAGAAGCTTTACTAATCGAATCAAAAAAATTTAATTTTAAACTTTATTCCGAACCCTATTTTTTTAAAAAAGATAATTATAAATTTGCCATTATTCATCACCCAGAATTAATTGATAAGAAAATGACCAAGGAAATGGATTTTATTTTTCATGGGCACACTCATAGATACAGATCCGAAATTGTGAACAAAGCCTTGATTTTTAATCCTGGAGAATGTGCCGGAATCCTTACAGGCAAAAATCACATAGGCTTGGTTGATACAAAAACTAAAGAATCTAAAATTATTAGTTTTTAGAATTTTTTGTATAAAAGTAATAAATTAAGCTTAAAAGAAGAGAAATAAAAATAAAACTTATTAATGGTCTAAGAAGTCTATTAACGCCATTAGAATCAAGAATAAAATTTTCAAGGAATAAAATAGAAATTATGGGCGCTAATTCATTGCTTCCAGGCTCTATAAACCAGAAAGAGCCAAATATGCCTAAGATAAAGGGTATAAAAAAAAACTTAAGAAATTTATTTAAAATAATGTTCGCGAATAGATAACAAAGCAAAATCAATATTAAATAATAAAAAATCCAAAAAAAAATCATAATTTTATATTTTTCAAGAAATCATCTACAGAAGAGAAATCCTTAAATAATTTCGCCAAAATATTGGAGTTCAAATCTTTTATTTTTATCTCCTTTGCTATTTTTTTTAAAGAACGATCCTCAAAAATAAAAGAAGGTGGTAAATTTTTTTTGCTAGCTTGTTTTTCTCTCCATAGAAAAATAGCTCTTTCATCCTTGGTTGCTTTTTTTAATTTTTTTATTCTAGAAACATGAAGTTCTTGATTTCCTAGAGCCGCTTCCCTTCTTGACTCTGAAAAGACAATATCAAGCTTATCAGTTTTTTTTAATTTTTTTAATTGAGCTTTATAAATAGGTATCAAAAAATTAACATCGTCTGCTGCATATTCAAGTTGATTGCTATCTAGTGGACGTTTCAACCAATTTGAATTTGTTTCCGATTTATCTAGTTTGTGGCCGAAATGGTTCAAGACAATTGCTCCATAATTTTTTATTTCTCCACCATAAATATATTTTTCTGCAATTTGAATATCGAAAATATTTTTTATCTTTATTTTTAAATTTGTACTTAAAACTGTTGTATCACTTCTTGAAGAATGCATAACGATCAATTTATCCTTTTTTTCTAAAATCTTATTTAATAAATCAAATTTTTTAAACTTTAGACAATCAATCAAAAAAATCTTTGATTCTGTAGATATTTGTAATATTGATAATTCAGGGAAGTAAGTTTTTCGCCATGAAAATTCTGTGTCTAATCCAATATATTTTTCATCCTTAAGCGAGTCTATTAAAAATCCTTCATCCTGATTAGATTCTATAAGATAGATTTCTTTATTCTTTTTTAAGAAAAAAATTAATTTTTTTATATTTTCAAGCATCCTTTTTTATATACTTTCTTAAATGATAGCCAATTTCAGGGTCTTTCTTGGAATATTCAACATTTGCTATCAAAAAACCAAGTTTGTTTCCGCAATCATAAACCTTGCCTTTAAGATTATATCCATGGATATCTCCTCCATCTTTAATGAATGAATCAATGGCGTCTGTAAGTTGAATTTCTTCATTTTGATCTGATTTTACTTTCCTCAAGAACTGCATCAATTCATTTCTAAAAATATATCTACCTACAGCAAATAAATTAGATGGCGCCTTTTTAATTGAGGGCTTTTCTATAATAGATTTGACTAAAAATCTTCCAGGAAAATCTTTAATTTTTTTAATTTCAGCTATTCCATATAATGGAATATCTTTTTTTGAAGCTGAAGAAAATAAAATTCCAGAAGTATTATTTGAATCAAAATTTTTTTTCATCAAAGCGAGATTATTTTTTTTGTTTGAATTTTGCAAAAGCATATCAGGCAATACGACAGCAAAAGGTTCTTTTTTAATAATTTTCTCTGCTTTTAAGATGGCATGTCCTAAACCTTTTGGTTTGCCTTGTTTAACGCTTGTAATGGATATATTTGAAGCAGATTTACTTCTTGTGCTGCTGGAAACTATAGAGTTTAAATGCTCTTTAATAGATGATTTATTAGGATTTGTAATTAATATTATTTCCTCAAAACCAGCTTCTATAATTTCTTCTAAAACATGCTGAATAGCTGGTTTACCAGCGATAGGAAGCATTTCTTTTGGAATTACCTTTGCGGCTGGATACATTCTTTTTCCTAATCCAGCAACCGGTATTATCACCTTTCTTAATTTCATTAATCTGTTTTTTTTATATAAATTAAAGAGTTAGAGCCTTTATGTATTTGTGTTTCTTTTACAGGGATTGACCCCATTTTTGTATAAAAAGCATTTGCCTTCGTCAAGTTTCTTCCAACCATAATTTTAAAGCTTTCAATTCCTTTTTCATTAAAATGATTGCACAAAGATTTGAATAAACTCTCGGCGTACCCTTTACCTTGAAAGGCGGGATCAACAACCATTGAAAGAAGTTCATATTTGGGTAGATCTTTTTCTTTATTATCACTCTTAGTCTTCAATAATATTTCTAATATTTTGTACATCTTAAAAATAGATAAAAAATTTGTTTTGAGAGAACATATCAATTTGTATGGCTGCATAAGAAGTCTTTTATATATGCTTTTAAGTCCTAAAGTTCCACTAATAAATCCTACAATAACTCTATCTTTTTTTTCTAATAACAAAACGCTATCTTCGTCCTTATCAATTGCTTCATAAAGAAGCATAAGGAATGGAATACCTAATGTTCCTAAAAAACCATTATTAATATGATCTCGATGAAGACGAGCAATAGTTTTATAATCTTTGGTTTTTAAATTATTGGATTTTATATCCATTTAATTAATTCTGGCGGAGGTGAGGGTAAATCTTTAAATATTCTCCAGATCAATCCTTTATTCAAACCTAGTAAAGCTAAAATTGTAAAGAAAATAAGGTAAAAATAAGAAATAATACCTTGATTAGAAACATACCAAACCTCCAAAGAACCTTTATAAGGCATTACTATTTCATCGTAAAAATTTTCTGAGTCATAATTATTCTGGATCATTTCTTCTTCGCTGCTAAAAATTATCGATCCAACTCCTGAAAGACCTGGTCTTACTTTTATAATTTCTTTTTGAGAAGATAGTGGGTATGCATTAAAGCACCTTTGAGTTTGAGGCCTTGGTCCAATAAAGCTCATGTCTCCTTTTAAGATATTGATTAGCTGGGGTAATTCGTTAATCTTAGTTTTTCTAAGAAAATTACCAAAAGGAAGTATTCTAGGATCATTTTTAATGGTTACAGTACCTGTTCCTATTTTGGGACTATTTTTAAGCATAGTAGCTAATTTAAAGAGTTTAAAGTGTTTACCTTCTAGCCCAACTCGACTCTGTCGGAAAAAAATTTCGCCCTCCCCTGTCGCTCGTAAGATAAGCATCAGAGGCAGTAAAAGAGGTGAAAAAAAAACAAGCGCAATGCTCGAAAAAATAATATCAAAGAACCGTTTCAAACTTACATTTTCCCATCTAAATATTTGCCTGTTTCTTTGTGATTAAAGTCAGGGATCATCTCGTTAAATAAATCAACTATTGGTTTCTTTTCCCAGACTGTTTGAGTGCGGAGCTCCTGGATCACGTTTAAGAAATTATCTAGCATATCTGAGTTAAAGTTAGCTTCATTTTTAATCACACCTAGATTTTGAAATCTATCCATATCTAATATTTCCTTATTTGTGAAAAACTCTTCAAAGTCTTTTTCGCCTGATGTGTCTGATTTAAAAAAGTAACAAGGCCATAGTTTTGTTGCAATTAGCTCTGACGAACGATCTCTTGCCTCCTGCTCGGTTGAACAATGAAAAGGTTCGTATCCATGGTTCGATATGTAGCGCTCAGCAATATCAGAAAAAGTAGTTAAATGCAGCTGCTCACTTAACTTTGGAAAAAAGATGTCCCTGTTTCCACCAAGAAGACATGACATCAAGCAAAGCTCACCTGATTCTTGAGGAGTCACGAAGTATCTCCTAATATCATCTGGAGCAGAAATCGGCTGTCTTTTGGCAAAGCGCTGATTAAACCCATGCAATAGCGAACCATCAGAAAATGCTACGTTCGCAAATCGAGCAGTGGAAACGATAACTGAATTGCTTTCACGCATCAAAAACATTTCCATAATACGTTTACTGGCACCCATCATACTTACGGGATTTGCTGCCTTATCTGTAGATACACAAAAATATTTTTTGACGCCTTGATCTCGAACCATCTTAACGGTCTTAATAGTATTAATAATATTAACTTCGATCAGTCTCTGTAAAGTATATGGATCCTCTTCACTTCGCACATGTTTAAGTGCAGATAGGTTAAGAACATAATCATAGCCAGTGCCGCCACTCATCAGTGCCTCGAACTCACGGCTACCACAGTCAATCGTAAAAGTCCGAAAATCGCCATCAATGTAACCGAGGGTGCTTCTTAGATCGCGGACAAGTTCAACCATATTATTTTCACTAATATCGACAATATGAAGTGCCAATGGATGTCGCCTAAAAATCTCACGAGTCACCGCCTGGCCAATTGAGCCCGCTCCTCCAATAACTAGAAAACGATTCCTCGAAACTATCTCTTGAAGTTCTACCTCTCGATCATTTAAATCCTGACAAAATAATGGCTCTGTTCTTCCTATTAGATCTAAATAGTTCATTCATTGCTCCTATTGTTAAAATCCGTCAATGCCCCGTCAGGAACGCTTGAAGATACAGCAACGACACGGTCCAGAAGCCACTTGGAATTCTCTAAGCCATCATGTTCACATTTTTTAAACATTTCTAAGTTAGACATTAGCTCCCACAGCGGACGGGTCATAACACCTCTCTCATTGGAGTATTGAAGAAACTCATCTCGATCCGTTTTAGAGTCCATAGTCACAGAATTAAGCCAATTATTACTTTTATCCTTAGGCAAAGCACCATTGAATTCGAGGTCAAATTCACCAAACAGATTTTGCCATTCGCGCGCGATCATTTCTTTAATAGCCAGAAATTCATCTAGTCTCTCCATCTGTGCAACACCAAGAGCCGCGCATAGACCTGGCAAACGATAGTTATAACCGATATCGTCATGAATAAAATCAGTGGGATGTGCTATTTTTGCCGTTGTGGTTAGATGTCTAACTCGGTCAGCTAATCCTTTGTCATCAGTAATAACCATACCTCCACCTCCAGTAGTTATGACTTTATTACCGTTAAAACTATAAACTCCTAACGCTCCTAACCTTCCCGTATGAGTATCTCCCGCATAGCTGCCAAGAGATTCTGCGGCGTCCTCAATTAAGACTAACCCCCATTCCTTGCAAATAGCTTGAATCTCTTTTATTCGGCATGGTATGCCATAGGTGTGCATAGGGACACATGCCTTTATGCGCCTCTTAGATTCTTTATTAAAAAGACAACCACCTTCTGTGAAAGTATTGTTTTCTAAAAAATGCCTTAAAGCTGATGGACTCATCCCCATAGTGTCCCTGTCGACATCTATGAACAAAGGTAAAGCTCCTAAATAAGAAATAGCGTTACAGGTCGCCACAAAAGTTAATGCCTGGCTAATGACCTCATCACCAGATTGGACTCCCGCTACTAACATCGAGATATGCAATGCTGAGGTACCATTCACTGCGGCTATCGCGTATGTAGATCCAGTAAATTTAGCTATGTCAGACTCAAATCTACTTACAAACCCACCCATAGATGAGACAAAATTAGACTCGACACACTCCCTCAAATATTCAGTTTCATTTCCTTCAAAAACTGGACGATGCATTGGTATAAAGTCAGGGCCATAGATTTTCCTTGCTTTATCAACAAATGCCGGAAACATTAAATTCTTATCGTACATCTTAAATCGTCCACTTATTTATCAACGTCATTTAAACTTTAAATAGTTAATCAATAACATCAAAACTTTTATAAAAACACTTTAGCGATTCTAGGTAGTCACTTCGTCGATACTTATCAATTACCAACTTTCTACAGTTCTCTCCAAGTATATCTAAATTTTCTTTTTCATTCATACTACTAACCATAGCGTTGAACACTGCATTTTTATTCTTGACCGGGATCAGCCAGCCGGTTTCGCCATTATGAATAATCTCTCGTGATCCATTAACATCGGTAGCAATCGATGGAAGTTCCATTGAACATGCTTCGAGTAAAACATTTGGAAAACCTTCTCTATAGCTAACTAACATGTTTATGTCTGAAGCCGAATAAATGCTTCTAACATCATTAACTTGCCCAACAGCCAAAATATTTTGATGCAAATCAATCAAGCTCATATCCTCGGCATGAAGAGGAAAGGACTCATCAAAAGATCCTGCTAAAATTAGATACACATTTCCTGTAAGCTCTTGAAAAGCTTGTACCAACTCAGAGACCCCTTTTTCTGAATTCAATCTGCCAACATAACAAAAAACGAAGGCATCCAAAGGAATTCCTAATTGCATCCGTTTAACATTTTTAAAGTTTTGAGACGCAGGCGTAAAAAACATTTCATCAACGCCTGCTATGTTGCCTGAACCAATAATGTGGATATTATTACACGGAACAGTTACCGATCTGAGATCATTACGAACCCCCTCACTTTCTGAGACAACCGCAGTTGCGCAAAAACACGTAAGCTTATCCATAGCGATTAGTAACGCTCGACTAAAGCCAGTTCGACTAGGGAAAATCAAGCCAGTGAATGTATGGACTCTAACCTTAATTCTGGCAAAAAAAGCTGCCAACATAGATAACAGTCCTGCTTTTGGAGTATATGAGTGAACGATATCCGGACGAAGCTTCAAAAATAATTTAGTTAATTTGTACAGAGAAACTAAATCGGAAGCTAGGGAGATCTTACGACTCATATCTAATGTGTGCACTTCAATACCCTCTTTATCCCTTATCCAAGAAGTCTCTGGGCCCGAAGATGTTACAATGGCCACGTCATAATACCTGCTCAAAAACTTTGGCTGCCCATTTAAAATATAAAAAATAGTCTGTGGAACCGTCGTGACAATTATGAGCTTCTTCTTTTGCATCATTCAGTCGCACCAAATCAATAAAAATAATTTTTAAGTCTCCTATCATACGTGAAGATTATCATCGGAAGAAAAAGTTGCTTTAGTCCCAACACTATTAGTATCGAATAGAGGTTTGGGTTTTTGAGCATTAAAGTTAGTGTAAGAAATAATACTATAATAGAGATAAAGTTATATCCCATGATAAGAGCAGCTCTTTTGTTCTTGTAAAGGTATTGAATGAGAAATAACTCAATTGAACCAGTAAATATTAATAACCCAGACAGGAAAGCTAAAGACAAGGGATAGCTATAAAAATTACCAAAAATAAATGGATAAAAATTATGAACGAAATACCCATAAGCAAAAATAATGGCAGAAAATAGAAATATTAATAACAATATGTTCTTGATAGTGAAAACACTTACTTTACTTAAAAAGATTTTTTTATAGTAAAGCATAATTAGTGCGTCAACCAACTGCGCAATCAAAAGCGGTACCATAACTAAAATTGAATAAAAAGCGAGCGCCTCAAGACCCAACTGTCTCTCCACAATTAGCCTATCAAGAGAATAAGATGCGATCCAAATAATAGATGCGAGTGATGTAGAAACGGCTTCCTTAACCAATGAACTACTTGGTTTCACATATTTACTTTTGCGTGATTCCTCTCTAATTTTTAACCTACTGTTGGTAATAATATTAGGAAGCGTTGTACAAAACAAAAATATGAGTAAAAAGCCAGCAACCGATGATGCTAACTGCATATAAATAATTACACTTAATAGGATTAAAATTATAGAAAGGATCCTATTTCTTAGCTGAAGCATGAGCGCTCTATCACGAAGGCCTTTACCAACCAAGAAGTTTCTAAAAGGCGTAGTAATTTCGTAAAATGGTAAAACTAAAAGTGCTATGCACAGACTTTGAAATATCTCCGTTGAGAAATTATCCTTGGTAAAAAAAAGTATTATCGCAAAAAAAAGAGCGCCAAAAAAGCCAAATTGTCCTCTTTTGTTTACAATACTTTGTAAACTAACTTTCGATCCAGTAGCAGTTTCTCTCAAGACAAGTATATCGAAAGTAGGCAAGGTTACGACCATTAAGAAAGGAAGTAATACTAAAACATATCTAAGTTCACCAAACATCTCAGGACTCAAAAGACGTGCTGTTAAAAATGTGAAAAGTAATCCTTGAATAGCCGTCAAGACCTGAACAGAGCCTATCTTGGAAATTGTTTTAAAAAATATCAATTATAGCTCGTAATTTCGCTACATCAGAAGTTAGCCTTTCGGCGCAACCAGCCGCATATGCCTGTGCAATAAAGGAAGATCTCATTCCCACGATAGTTCTTTTGAGTTTTAACTCACTATCTGAATCATCTAAATATCCAGAGTCAGAGGTAAAAGCATATCTATAGTCTGTAGTACTAACCTCACCAACAATCGACTCATTCCATCTGCCAAATGGATAAGCAAATATATTAGTGTCCTGATCCAACTTTTCAGATATTTTCTTCCTATCTTCCTGCAACAATTTGAATATCTCAGGTTGCTTCAAATTGCGATCAGTTAAGTCAGTGTGCTCTAGACAGTGTCCTCCTATAGTACAGCCAGCCTTCTTTAGTTCTTGAAGCTGGACCCAAGTTAATGATTCCTCTTGCCATGTATTAATATGCTTTTGACAGTATTCATAAGCACCTTCAGATGAAAGCCCAATGAAATCAGAGTTAACAAACAACATTGGTTGGATTCTATGTTTTTTAAAAATCTTAGCTCCAAAATCAAACCATGATTTATAGCCGTCATCAAACGCAACTATCAAGTTGATTTTATCTTTACATAAATTTCCAGAAACAAAGTCTTCAAAAGATATGAAGTTGTAGTTTTTTTTTAAGGACGTAATGATTTTTTCAAATCGTGTGGGCTTGTCTAAATGATGAAAAACTAATACTCTTGTTTTTCCTTTACCGCCATGATTGGAATTTCTTCCAATTAACAAAAAAATAAGAATCAGCAAGTGCCTTATATTTGATTTAAAGCTCATACCACTTACCCAAAAGACAATTTAATGAATCATCAAGCTGTTCTGTGTTAATAACAACGTGAGAGTATCCTGAAAGTAACTCCTTTTGTTTAATTTGAATCGCATCAATTTCTGAAATCGTAAGCTCTTGCTTCCTTTTGAAAACAACTATAGGGCTGGCATACATAATCACAAAAAGATCTGGTTTTGGCGTAAGCTTGAAAATCAACTGGTTTACAAATCCTGGAAAGCCTGAAAGTGTTATAGGCGTATTGGTCCCAGGAAATCGATCAATAAACACTGTTTTCCCAAGAAAGGTCCAAAATGCTACTTTTGAACGACGGATGATGTTTTCAATGAAATAAAATAAGTATAGAAAACGATTAAATGGAGAAGGCAATTTCATAAGCAATGAGTATAAGGGCTGCATTTTAAAAAACCAATCACCCATATAAACAGTTTTTACAGAATTTACTTTTTTTAATTTTTCAATAAAAAAGCTTTTTCCTGAACCATCGGGTCCGACAAAAGCAAAGGATTTTCCTGACTTTAACGAACTTATAATAACTTTGAGACGAAGGCATAATAAACCAAATTTCGACTTTTTGAAGATTAATTTGCTCACTAATAAAACATCACCATCGTCAGATAACCTATTTCCAGGACAACTTATAAAATTTTCGGGTTGACCAAAAAAACCACTCAATATCGCAAAATCAGAATTATCATAATTCCCTTGTCTCGAAAATCTTTTTAGACACTTATTTAGAGCTAAATCGAGACCCAAGGCCCTATTACCGTGATCAGAAAATTTAACCGCAGAAAAAAGATTGAAATAATGGTTATAGTCGCAACAAAGGTCGAAAACAAATAACTCGCCATCAATGTACTTACAGTAGACGGAGTGGCATTCGGACTTTCTAATGCAAATATATAAATTGCTCTTTAAAATCTCTCGAGCAGCAGACATACAGGTAATTGGCACATATAAATCTATATCTTTTGGATGCGCAACAACCTGCGAATGCGGAATTACCTCAGGAAGATCGCATAGTTTTCTGTAGAGCTCAAATACACTATCCACGAGAAACTCCAATAAAAAACAATCCTATTAAAAGATGCATGAGTGAATTAAAGTCAGAATATCCACTTGCGCGCCTGATTTTATAAAATCGAATAATCGCCGAAACAAGCGGCCGCAAACCTCCAATCGAATCATACCCACGACGAAAACTGAGCATCGCCAGCCTTACAGATTTAATGTTGGCTAAGGCAAGCTTTACGCCAAGGCTACTAGCAAGATTGAGTAAGAATAGGTATGTTTCGATTTGCCCATCCCCATAAAGAAAAGATCTGTCGTAACCAACGACCTCCGGAGGGTGGCAATCAATCAAACAGAGATCCTCTGACGAATTCAAAAAGATATTGTGAAGAACGTAATCACCATGCATTAAGCTATCTAATGAGCTATTGTGGATGAGCAGTAACATCTCTCCTATCTTTTTGAAAATCACTGGGTCTATATCTAGATCCTTTTTCCAAACCTCATCAATTCTGAATGGGATATCAAGATATTCGTAATAAATAATGCCATCTGAACTACCTAAAACTCTTGGAGTAATAAACTCTGACTGTTCAAGTGCCTTCCAAATTTCTTCAGAATGACCTACAAGCTCAAAGAACTGTCCTTGAGTATAATTCTCGAAATGTTTTTTAAAATGACGATCCACAAATACTCTTGGAAATTTTATAATATTAAATTGACGAGCTCTAATGAAAGATACTATCAACAACCATTTGTTAAAAGGCAAAAACTGCTTAGACGGCCCGCATACTGGCAGATGAACGTTTGGAAAATAAATACAAAAGATACATATCAAAAAAGAAAAATGAAGTAATTACTTCGCCCTTAAAACTATGAATGAGTAGCAAAATCACTATGAACCCAGAACTTGGAGTTCGTTCTCGCTCTACAAAAAAACAGATTAAATATATTAACAACAGTAAAAATAATGAAGGAATTCCTGATTGAAGCAACCACCGAGCATAAAATGGATCATTACCGCCTAATTCGTGATATCGACCCACGCCATTTCCAATTAGGGCTTCAATACCAGTAGATGGAAGTCTAAAATAACCGAATGCGGAACCCTCGGAATCTCCTCCAGTAAAATCCAATGAAAGCACTGCAGAAAATGCTTGCTGAATCCGAAATAAATGTTGTGTTCCTAACTCAGAGCCGAACCACGTTAAAACAAGAAACAAAGAGAGACAGGCATAAAAAACACTTAAAAACACATATTTTGACGATACTCGCACCTTAGGTCTGTAGGTTACCATCAGCTTCCAAACATAACCCACGAAAACAATACCCAAAAGCACGAAAAGAAGAATCATTGTGGTTCTGCCTCCAAACAATACACCTAGTGTAATTGGAGTAAAGAGAAGAAGGCTCTTTTTGCTATAGATGATGTAAGACGCTAACAACAAACTCAGAATTGAGGATGATTGAGAGGAAGGAAAAATTCCGCCCTTTTTAAAAATTTCGTAATCGTGGTTTTCAGCAAACCCCCATAAACCGCCATACTTTAAAAGATTTGGGAGTATGTTCAAAGACAGAACCTGCTCAAGCACTTGTAGGCCAATTAACATTCCGTTAAAAGCCATGATATAGATTAAGAAATTAATCAGTTTATTTTGCTCAACCCTTATACTTACAAAATAAACCATAGTTGCACTAAAAAGTAATCTTAATGAGCTAACAATAGCTTCAATGGTGTTTAAATAATAAAAATAAGCAATGTAGGTCCAGACTACATTCGCAAATAACAGCACCACTATTAACTGCAGGCATGTCCTACTGTGAAGATAGAAACCTCTAAACATTTAAATGCTTTCTTATAGAATGATAGAAACTTACAAAACCAGTCCTCCTCAAGAAGCGTCTCAATCGGACAAAACTAACCCAGCTTTCATCCCATAAATGAGTTGCATATGTATGTGCAAGTATTCTTCCGTCATCTTTCTCCCCCGCCTCTACAGGATAAAAGTAACTGCTGTCAAAAATCTTGAACTTAGGATCAACCATTTGCTCTACGAAACATCTAGTAAGAACTTTAGGCGAAGATTGCTTTATATCGAACTCTATTGTCCCGTATACTTCTAATATTCTATTTACAATGTCTGATTCTGGCACACATCCTATGATTCCTGTATAAATGTAAGTCTCATCTTTATTCCAGCCAGCAAAAAAGTCTAAATCAAGTAAGTCATCAATATTTTTTAATAACTTTTGATCAGTATCAAGGTAAATACCACCATACCGCCTCAAAGCGACAAAACGCACATAGTCAGAGACAAAAGCCCATTTTTTTTTCCTATATGCGTTTTCTGCAAATTTATTGAGTTTTGGAAGATTTTGTTCAGTCCACACTTTGATATCATAATCTGGCGTATGTGTTTTATTATGATCTATGAGTGATTGAACACGCTCAGGAATTTCGCTCCCTACCCATACATAATGTAGTATTTTTGGAATCATAGCTCCGACTCTCTTGAATTCACATGTTCTTCGTTAAATTGTACCTAAACATTGGGCATTGAGACGAAATAGGTCTGCTTATTTTGAATCAAGTTGATCCTTAATAAATCCCTCTGCAGCGAACTCAAAAATGTGGCCTGTGTCCCAAACCTGTATTGAGTGATCTAGTAGCTCTTCAGCAATAATTCCAGCCGTTGGTCCCAAACAAGCAAGCACTAATACGTTATCAACTGGCAGGTTGTTTTTTACAATGCATGCCATAATGTCAAATTTAATTTTGTCTTTTCTTTCGAATGCATTTACTGTTCCACAGTCTATATAATTGGTTGTTAATCCGAGATTTAAATGGTCTATAAGATTTGTATTTCCTGTAGCAACGATGATATTTCGACTTCTAAGATGATCTCTCAACATAGTCCAATCTAAATCAGGACAGTTAGGGCGAATAAACATATGGCAGTGACCATAAGTCTTTTCTGTACTTAAGAACGTCCACATTATCCGTCTCATATCAACCCACATGTTATATCCAAATGCGATATTATGATTCGAGTTCCTGCCTGCTAAAAAAGTAGAAGGCGGATCGACCGCGACTAACAGGCCAGATTTTTTGCTACTCAAGTTTGAACTAATAGCTTTAACAAGTTCTCTTGAATTTTTTTGAGCCCAGTCAGAGTCAGGTGGATATTCTCCAGCACCCACTAACTGCTCTATCTCACCGTCACTAAATCGAGCGAGACTAAGCTTGTCTTGAATTAATACCTCCAAGGTTTCTTGACCTGACAGAAATTCTATATCCTTGTATTTATAACTATAGTCAGGCGCAAATCGCTTATACCAAAAATTCTTTTTAATAAGATGAATTATGTATCTTGGATTCTCAATTAGTGAAATTAATCTAACCACGGGAAAAACGCCAAAAATTTCAAATTTCCTTACTTCAATTTTTTTTAACCAACGCAAAATCATCATATACCCATAAACTTAGAATTTTTAAATTTTGGTAATCTAAACATTTGTAATAAAAAAATAAATTAGCTAATTAAGCCTCAACCCCTAAGCTTTAATTTCAGAGAGAGTGATATTCTCGAATAGAAAATGAACTCCATCTGGTGAAACCGACTTAAGTCTAAATTGGTTTGCTAGCAAAAGATTTACAACTTGAGGAATTGTACACTCCTGATCCAGCCCGCGTTCCCAGCCGAGGTCTGCAGCAATATATTCAACTTGATGTATAGTAGACAGTCCGCTCTGAAGAATTTCTGGCTCAAAGCCTTCAGCCTCCAATTTCATGAGCTTTATAGGTTTTCCAATTTTATCTTTAAGACGCTCGCGTTCAAACCAGCCGTCCAAAGTGAAACTCTCTACCACCATCTTATCTTCATAATTAGGAGGACGAGATAAAGAGGTATCGCCTCCCAATGAAGACACATAAAGCGTTATAGGCCCTTCTGTTTCGCCCAGTGGATGCGGAACAACCTCCACACATTCAGGCCAGCTAGCCGCGTTGGCTTTTAATGATTCTAAAGCCCTAGGATCAGGTTCAAAACAGTATATAGAGAGAGGAATGCCAAGGTTTCGGAAATAAATCAGGGAATCACCACTATTTGCCCCCACGTCTAAAATTATATCATCTGGTTTAAACTCTAACCCTTCTATGCCGTAACTCTCAGCCAGACGTTGACCTTTTTTCTGAACTCCTATGGCATAATTGTGAAGCCTCTCAGACATATGAAAAAAATGATGCCATTCTTCTTGACCTGAAGAAAAGTCAGATGTCTCTGTTACCTGGTATACATTTGATGAAATATCTAAACGCCGCTTAAACCTTATTTTTTGAAAGAATAGTCGCATTACGAGATTTGCTAAGGGAACAGAATGTCTACCCAATAAATAATTTACCTTTTGGATGGAGCGTCCAATTAAATTTTTTAGCAACAGCAACATATTCTTCCCATTATTTATTAATGTTCTTGATTTTGTTCATTTTATTTATTGTTACTGGAATAGGCGCTATACAGTACTTTCTCTCGCCCAATTCTTTACTTACTGGAAAAAATAAAGTCATTACATGCCTGATAGGATTTAGGTTGATTCAATAAAATATATTTATAAGAGCTAAAACACTGCGCAAGCACCCCAACCGTAGGTCTTTGAGTAACCATAAGAATGGTGTTAGCAAGCATCCCAAAGAAATAGGCCAATTTTGGTCTAGTGTCATCGTTATGGAGTTCATGGCGCCAAAAAACATAACGATAAGCTATGCGCATTCGAATAGTTTCTGGAGTTATGACTCCAGACGTCTCCATTGGATCGTGAACAACTTCCAGACTTGGCAAAATTCTTAAACAATCTCCATGTGCTGCCACTAACCTATGGCCAAGTATAACGTCCTCCAGAAAAGACCAGCGCGCCAAATTGATCTCTATTTTAACATTTTTATCTTGGAATGCTTTCGCTTTAACAGCCCAATTGCATCCAAATAACCAATCTGCAGAGGTTACTTCTTTAGCAACTGGTCCTCTTACATAGTCTGCCCATCCAGATTTCAAAATCTTATTCTTTTGCCCATCGGAATATATTCCTAAAATTCGACCTATCGCGGTTTTCCATACTTTCTTCTCAACGTGGCCTGAGCTGCGATATGCTCCCCCTACTCCGATGGTCCCATCATCTAATGAAAGCGCTTTTATTACGTCAGAAATATAACTTTTTGGCAAAATAACATCATCATCTAAAAATATTAAAACCTCATTTTTTGCGCTTACCCTCCCAAGCTCTCTCGCCTGAGAAAGAGACGTATCCTTTGCATCTATAAAAACATAATCCATATGTGGATCATTTGATACCATGTCTTGGGTCCACCTGACGTTCCCAGCCTCAACAATTATAACTTCATTAGGGATAAGATCTTGAGCAACAAGATTTTTAGTTAACCTTATGAGCGAGGGTGGCCGATTCATTGTTGAAATTATTACCGAAGCTTTCATTATGAATTTCTCTTGGACCAAATATCACGTAAACCTTGCTCCAAAGTATATTTAGGTGTCCAATCTAATATCTCCTGCGCACTTCTCGTGTCTGCAACCACATCCATCACTTCGTTTTCACGATACTCTTCTCTAGAGATAACTTTCGCATCACTTTCTGTAACCTTTTTTATAATATCAATTAGCTCTTCGACTGAGTAAGAGGTGCCAGACCCTATATTTAAAACCCTAAATTTACGCGAAGTTTCCATCGCTAAAATAATTGAGGTTACAACATCTTCGATATAAACATAATCACGACTTGGCAAGAGATTATTTACTTTAATATCATGCCCCGTTGCCACTTGACTTAAAATACTTGGGATTAGATATTCGATATTTTGACCATCTCCATATACGTTAAAAAACCTAAGAGCTATGGCATTGAGCCCTTTGTAATCACAAAAAAATTCAATTAGCTGCTCCCCAAAATACTTACTAAGCGCATAGGGGTTATTCGAAGTGACAGGATGATCTTCAGCTATGGGATTGCAGTCAGGAACTCCATAGAGATAAGCGCTTGAGAAAATAAGCTTACTTCCATGCCTTAAACAATGGTCAATTACATTTTGCGTTCCTAGCAAGTTGACCCTCAAAAAATCAAGTGGCTCAGACCAGCTATCTGGTACAAAATGTCGTCCGGCTAGGTGAATGACATGAGATGCCTCAGGAAGCGCAGAAAACAATGTTGGGTCTGCAATATCTCCATCGCTATGATTAAACTCAACAACTTTAAATCCAAGGCTTTTTAAACGAACCACTAAAGCTCTACCAATAAATCCACTCGCACCTGTTACGATTACAGTGTTCACGTTAGATCGGATCCTCGCTGTTTTCAGAGAGAAAAATATTACTGCTATCATTGAAGATCTCTAATGCGGCCTCATAATCATCTGGCCTGCCTATGTCGAGCCAATATCCAGCGAATGGTCTCACTGCAACCTTCATGTCTTCTTTAAGCATCGCAAGCATAAGATCATCAAACCCATAATGAGTATCATTCGGTATTAGATCGCAGATGGACCGACTTAACACATAAATTCCCATACTTACTTGGAAGTGCTGTGAAGGCTTTTCAGAAAAACCATTAAGAAAATTCCTCTCATCTACCTCAAGTACTCCATAATCTATCTTAGATTCCCTTAGAGAAGAGGAGATCGTAAAAGAAGCACTAGAGTTCTTGTGCTCATCAAATAGCAACCTATAGTTGAGATCAGTTAGGATATCCCCGTTCATAACAAGAAAGTGATCTGGAAGGTCATCTATCAAATGCAAAGGTCCCATTGTGCCTAATCTTTTTGTTTCAAGACTATAGTCAATCTTGACGCCCCACTTGGCTCCATCTTGGCAATATGCCCTAATAATTTCGGCTTGATGATTTACAGCAAGAGTAATTCGATCGAATCCGGCACTTGCAAGCTGTCTAATCACTATTTCAATAATTGGATATTCACCAATTGGCATAAGCGGTTTAGGGAGTGCATGTGTATAGGGCTTTAGTCTCGTACCTAAACCGCCTGCCAAAATAATAGCTCTTTTATTCATAATATGAATACCCGCGGGTTATAAATAAAGTCTGATACTCATAGAAATAAATATCAATATTCATCGTCATAGACAGGAACTAATAAAGCCTCGGATATTTTTTAGGCAAGAGTAAGGCTATAAATAATCTTAATAAAAGAAAAAAAACTGTTACATAGCTAATAGTCCACTTGCCTTGCACTATAACAAAGAAAAAATTTGTAAGATCTTTTTCATCATTAAAATCATTCGTCCGTTTATTGTCTATTTTTTGCATAAAATTTATTTGTCTATATATTTCATAAGTTTATCGTGTTCCTGTATTTTTTTAGCAATAAATTGCTTTGTATAAATTATTTTTTGTTGAATGCCTTTAGGAGTTAATACGTATGCATATTTTAATTTTTTATTGGAATTATTGAAATTTTCTATCTTAACAAGTCCAATATCTATCAAGCCTTTTAAGCAATAATTTACCTTGCCTATGCTTAAACCTATTTCTTTAGATAGTTGTCTTTGGGTCATGTTTGGATTCTTTTCAAGAATATGCATAAGGTCTAATAATTCTTCTGAAATAAATTTATTTGAGTTCACGAATATATTTTTTTTGAGATTATTGAAAAAATTTTGTTTTGCTAGGATAGCTACCGCACGGTATATATTTTTTATTAAAGTTTAATACCGTTCAATCTTTGAACTATACCAGTTAAAATCTAAAAAACTAAATGCTAAATAATGCAACTAAAATAATAAATCTTTATTTAAAATATTGACTCTTCGCGAAGAGCCAAGAATAGTTAGCAAGACTTCGATTCTGTCTTTTGAAGGAAAAGAGCAAATTTTCACTAAAGTTCCTTTAAAAGGACCATCTGCAACAACGGCTTCTTGGCCTATGTTAATTTTTGGAGTTAAAGGCTTTGTTCTTGATAATTTTTCAATAGATTGCATGGTCTTAATATCGTCATCAGTCAAATGCGGAATGATCTTTCCAAATTTCACGACTTTTTTTATTCCCTTTGTATGTTTTATCAATGATAGATTTTCTAGCCTAGTATTTATAAAAATATAGCCGGGAAAAAGTGCTTCCTCTCCAAGATTAGAGTTTAACTTTTTAACTTTTATTTTTGGTAAATAATAATCAAAATTTTGATTTGAAAGATTGCTTTCTGTTCTTTCAGTCTCATTAATTTTGTATGTTGCAACAAGCCAGTATTTCATTATTTCTTTGAAAAACTTGGTACTTGGAGCCGGACTTGAGCCGGCTCGATATCAATATCTAAATATTTTAAGCGCCTTGTGTCTAACAATTCCACCATCCCTTTAAAATTCATAATTAATCTAAAAAGCAATTACTCATCATTTTTAAGTCAATCTTTTTCATCTTATTCAGTCATATTTTGAATTTTCCATCTCCATGCGTCAGAACTCATATCCTTAATATCCTTAACAGCAGACCAAGATAATTCGTCTTTAGCTTTTTTAACTGAAGCAATACTTATTGCTACATCTCCCATGCGACGATTTACAAAGTTTGTACTTATTTTTTTGCCACTTGCTTTTTTAAATTCTTCAATTAGTTCTAAGACAGTTGTTCCAGAACCTGTTCCAATATTAAACACATCGAAGTCTCTTTGTGACAATTTTTTGACTGCCGCAACATGTGCTTGAGCTAAATCAACAACATGAACATAATCTCTTTCTCCCGTTCCATCTCTAGTTGAATAATCATTTCCATAAATATTTATATGTGGAAGTTTTCCTATGGCTACATCAGCGATAATAGGCATAAGATTATTTGGGACTCCTAAAGGGTCTTCTCCCAATAAGCCTGAACTATGAGCTCCAACAGGATTAAAGTATCTTAAAATAATCGCAGAATTTTTATCTTTAGACGTTGCCCAATCTTTAAGCATCTCCTCAACAAAAAGTTTTGTTTTTCCATATGGATTGACTGGCTCACAAGGATGCTTTTCGTCTAAAGGAACATATTTAGGCTCCCCATAAACCGTTGCTGATGAAGAATATATAATTTTTTTACACCCAGAAGCATCCATAGCTTTTAATAAGGAAAGAGATCCTAAGAAATTATTATCGTAATAATCTAATGGAAAGATAATCGAGTCTCCTACAGATTTGAAGCCAGCAAAATGTATTACGCAATCAGGGACAAACTTTTCAAAGATTGCTATTAATTGACTTGTTTCCCTTATATCCATATTTAGAAACTCGCACGTTTTTTTAGAAATTTTTTCTATACGACGAATAACTTCCAAAGAACTATTCGAAAAATTATCTATTGTTAATACGTCATGTTCTTGAGCCATTAATTCTATGGTCGTATGACTTCCTATAAAACCTGCTCCGCCAGTTACTAAAACCTTCACTATTAAATTTTACCTATATAAAGTCCTAAGCCAAAAAATTATGTTAAAAAATTTGCTGATAACATTTATATAAAAATAGAATATATCAATATCATGAAACTTATATTCTAATTTTTTACGTTTTTTTGTTTTGAGATCTAAAATATCTAATCATGACCATAAACGTACTAAAAATAAGACCAAAGATTGCTCCAAGAAGGAAAATCAAAGTTCTATTAGGTCCTATTTTTTTCTCCATTACAGCTGGAGGATCTATATATTCAAAAACATATGCCTCATTTGCTTCTATTAAAGCTAATTTTTGAATTTGCTCTTTCAAAAGCTCTGCTAAAACCTGTTTAATTTCAGAAAAGCTATTTTTTGATACCTGATCATTAAGATACTCAATAGTTTTTTTGGCCTCTTTCTTGTCTTTTTCTCGATAAAAAGTATTTATTTGAGATACAACAAGTTCTGTCCATTTTTTTGCGACAAAAGGAGATTGGTGTTTTACATCCACGATTATAAAGCCTGTATTATTATCTTTTGTTATTGAGAAGTGTTTTTTCTTAAATAGTTCAAAACTCTCTTGAGAACTAGGAATTTGTTTCTGAGGATAAGAAAAGTCTCTAACCCAAGTATTTGAGGATTCCTCGTAGATATTTTTATCAAAATTAAGTTTGTTAGTTTTTGCGTTCCACGATTCTAAGGCCATAAGCTCAGGTAGAAAGATCTCAGACAATAAGCTATTTTCAAAAAAACTTAGAGAAACAAGTTTTTCTATTGCTTTAGCAGTATTACTCTCACTGTTAGAGGAAGGTAAATCAACTCCTGCAATTCCAGCAAGACCTGTAAGACCGCTCAGTTGATTAGAAAAAGATTTTTCTTTTTCATTGGGCGAAAGAAGAGCTGTCGATTGATATATATTTGGAAGAAAGAAGCTATAAAGAGCAGCAAGAAAGGAAAAAAAGATTACAAATGAAAAGATGGTTTTCTTTCCTTTTTTGATTATATAAAAGAATTTACGCAGATCAATTTCGTAATCATCTATGTTGTTTTCTTCGAGGTCTTTATTTTGCATAAAAGTTTATATTTTAGCTTATCCTATTTTGTAGTTTTAAATTATAAAATATGAATGGTACCCGGGGCCGGACTTGAACCGGCACGATATCGCTATCGAGGGATTTTAAGTCCCTTGTGTCTACCAATTCCACCACCCGGGCTAATGTATTACTCTCCTGAACATAAATTATACTTCTTCAAATAATCAAATTTAATTTAATTGGAGGCTGAGGTCGGAATCGAACCGGCGTGGACGGATTTGCAGTCCGCTGCATAACCACTCTGCCACTCAGCCAAAAAAACGGAATTGTAGCCTTTTAGATTATTTAATACTAATAAAGTTAAAAAAAAACTTATTTTTTTTATAAATTGTTCCATATCTTTAAATAATTTATGAAGGATAATACTGAAAGAAATGAAGAAATTAACAAGAAAACTAAAGTTGCGTTTAAAAAGAGGTTTCCAAATATTGGATGTAGCAACAAAAGTGACAGCGAAATCATTTGTAAAAAGGTTTTTAATTTTCCGTACTTATCAGGAGTTATATTTGAGATCTCCATTCCACTAGAAACTAAAAAAAGCCTTAAGGAATTAATCGAAATTTCACGCACAATTATTATTATGGTCAAAATTAATAAGTAAATATTTCCTGTGAAAAAAACTAGATAAATAAGAGTAGATGAAACTAAAATCTTATCAGCAAGCAAATCTAGGAGAGATCCTAAATTTGAGGTTATGTCATACCGTCTCGCTAAAAAACCATCTAAAAAGTCTGACCAAGCTGCAGCAGTAAATAAAAAAAAAGAAGTTAGATAATACTCAGAAGAAAATAAAATAATGACTGGCAAAAAAGCAATCATTCTAAATGCTGAAAGAAGATTAGGAATCATGTGATCATTATAAACCTAGGACTAATTCAAGTGTTTTTGAATTAATATTGCTTTTTTAGTACCTACTCCTTCCACCTTTTTAAGATCATTTATTTCAGCATCTTTCAAACGCTTCATTCCGCCAAAATGTCTTATCAGCGCTTTTTTTAAACTTTCTCCAATTAGAGGAATTTCGTCCAAATCTGAACTAATTAGTGTCTTTGCTCTTCTAGCCTTATGTTTTGTGAGAGCAAATCTGTGAGATTCATTTCTCATAAATTGAATTAGTCTAGAAATATCCCTCCATTCTTCGAGTTCAATTTCTTTCTTAGAAGAATCTATATGTAATTTGTCATATTTTTCTTTTCTATTTTCGCCTTTTGAAACAGAAATTAATTTAATTGTTTTTATATTTTTATTTTCTAATTCTTTTCTAACTTTGTTTAATTGTCCTTTTCCACCATCAATTAAAAAAAGACCAGGAAACGGCAAAGATCTTTTTTTTAAACTACTAATTCTTCTCGAAATGGCTTCGGCTAATGCGAGGAAATCATCATTTCTATCCGTTTTTATATTCATACTTCTATATTCTTTTTTTTCTGGGCCTTTATCGGAAAAGACAATGCAAGAGGCGGTTACATTACTGCCTGAAATATGACTTATATCAAAAGCCTCTATTTTATCTAAGGATTTTAAATCCAATCGTTTTTTTAAATTTTCAAATGCCGGTGCTATCCAATCATAAAAACCTTTCCTCTTTAGCCGATCGGAACTTTGAGACTTAGCTATTTCAAGTAAAAATTTATTTTTATTATTTGTTTTAATGAAATTTATATTTTTATCTATTTCTTTAAAATTTTTAATGATCTCTGGAGAAATCTTGTAATTGGTTAGGAGATTAATTTCTTTCTCTGAAGATTCAAAATAATATGACGTAATAAATTTCTCTAATAAATCTTCATTCGTAAACATATTTTTTGTTTCAGGAAAAAAGTTTTTAGTTGCGCTTATCCAGCCGTCTCTAATTTGAA
>MDTG01026406.1_pt1 | contig 22906 bp, 19 predicted proteins | sample 811421 | NCBI WGS metagenome assembly MDTG01 (sample SAMN05326645, study PRJNA326480) | marine metagenome | isolation source: seawater | place: Pacific Ocean: South East | collected 2011
AAAATCTATATAAAAGAGAAATTCCATTACGATCAGTTTATCTTGATAAGTATCTTAAGAAAGGCAATGTTTGTGATGTTGGTTGCTCTACTGGGTTCACATTAGATTATATTATTTCAAAAAAAAATATAAAAACCTACGGTGTTGAGCCCTCAATAGAGCATCAAAAAATAATCAATAAAAAACATATTATTTTTAATGACTTGAATGAAACTCAGATTAAATTCGATAATATTTTACATTACTATGTATTAGAACATGTGTATGATCCATTATTATTTCTTAAAATTTGTTTATCAAAACTTAAAAAAAATGGTCGAATGATATTTGAAATACCAAATAGAAATGATGCACTTTTTTCATTATACAATCTACAAAATTATAAAGATTTTATAATGCAGAAAATGCACTTATTTTATTTTTCTGAAGATTCAATTAAATTTATTTTAGATAAATTTAAACTTAAATATAAAATTTTCAAATGTCAGAGATATGATTATAATAATCACTATAATTGGATTGCAAATAATGCTAATAATAAAAATAAAATATTTTCATCAAAATTAAATGATTTGTATAAGAAAGAAATTTGTAAAAAAAACTTTAATGATCATTTTACAATTATTTTAAATTAACTATGAAAATTTATATAGGAATTCCTGCAAGAATGGGGTCAACAAGGTTTCCTGGTAAACCATTATGCAATATCTTAAACAAAAGTATGATTCAACATTGCTATATTCGGTCTTCATTTAGTAAATATTCTACAAATTTATTTGTTGCAACTTGCGACGAGGAAATTAAAAATCATGTAGAATCTTTTGGTGGAAAAGTAATTATGACTGATAAAAATATTCAGAGACCAGGCCTTAGAGTTGCTCAAGCTGCTACACAATTAAATTTAGATGATGAAGATATTGTAGTCGTTGTACAGGGAGATGAGCCTTTAATTCATCCTGATATGATTGATAATGCAATTGAACCTCTATTGAATGAAAAGGATATTTTTGTTTCAAATAATTGTACCAAAATAACTAATGAGAAAGATTGGGAAGACTATGGTGAAATAAAAGTTGTGTGTGATTTAAATATGAATGCTATGTATTTTTCAAGATCACCAATACCTTCAAATGCTCATCAAGAAGTAAAAACTATATGGTGGAAACAAGTTTGTATAATGCCATTTAGATGGCACTTTATGAAAAAATTTAATTCCTTGGATCCCACACCTCTTGAATTACAAGAGTCTATTGAAATGATAAGAGCAATTCAACATGGATATAAAGTAAAAATGGTACCCACAACACATCCCGTGAAATCTGTTGATAGTGAAAATGATAGAAAAATTGTAGAAAAATTAATGCATAATGATAAACTTTATTATCAATATAAAAATGATGATTAAAAATAAATTAAAAGAAAATTTAAAAAAAAATAAAATTCAAATTGGCACATGGTCAAGCATTCCATCATTAAATGTTATTGATGTATTGGGGGTTACTAAATTAAATTTTGTTATAATCGATATGGAGCATGGTTCAATTAGCTTTGATAGACTTGAGGGCATGGTACGATCAGCATATGCCAAATCAATAACACCTATAGTTAGACTTTCAAATAGTGATGAAAGTGATATTTTAAAAGTACTAGAAACAGGTGTTCAATCAATTATGATACCACACGTTAATAATAAAACTATAGCAGAAAAAGTAAGTAAATATTGTAAATATAAACCTGAAGGAACAAGAGGTTTATCTCCTTACACTTACTCTCATGATTTTGATTATAAAGATTTAAAAACTAGTCTTAAAAAAAATAATAAAGAAAATTTTCTAGGTATTTTAGTAGAAGGAATTGATGGTTTAAATAATCTTGAAGAAATTGCTAAAGTTCCTAATATAGATGTAATTTATCTTGGTTTATTTGATATTTCTCAGTCTCTCAATTTGCCACCAGATTTAAATAATAAAAAAATTAAACAAGAATTAAAAAGATGTGCTGATATTATATTAAATAATAACAAAATTCCCGGATCAATGGCTCAAGACATAAAATATGTTAAGTTACTCAAAAAATTAGGTTATAAATTTATAGCATACGGGAATGATACTTATGCAATTAAGTATTTTTTTGATAATTTATACAATTCTTTATAACTAATTGTGGAATTATCTACAAAATTTGTAAGTATAATAATGCCAGTATACAATGGTGAAAAATATCTAAATAAAGCTATTTCCAGTATATTAAATCAAACTCATAAGTTTTTTGAATTAATAATAATAGATGATGGTTCGACAGATAATACTTATAAAATAATAAAATTAATCAATGATAAAAGAGTAATCTATATAAAAAAAAATAAGACTGGAATTGTAGACTCATTAAACTTAGGTATAGAAAATTGTAAATCAGATTTAATTTTTAGAATGGATTCTGATGATGTTAGTCAAATAAATCGACTTGAAATTCAAATAAAATTTATGATTGATAATCCATCTGTATCATTAAGTGGAACATTCATAAATATAATAAATGAAAAAAGTCAGATTATTACAACGAAGAAACTACCTATAGAAATAAACAAAATTCGAGAATCAATTTTATACAACTCAAATATTATGCATCCTACTTTTTGTTTCAGAAAAAAGGATATTTGTAAAATAGGTATGTATAGAAAAGAATTTACATATGCACAAGATTACGATTTACTTTTAAGACTTTTAAGTAATAACTTAAAAATTGCAAATATACCTCAATATCTTCTCAATTATCGACAAACAAATTTAAAAAAAATAGATAAGATTTATTTTCAGATGAGATTATCAATTATTGCTCAAAAATTATATAAAGACAGAATACAATATGGATATGAGACAAAAAAAAATATTAATCTTTTAAATAAAAAAGTAAAAATTAATAAATTAACTTTTTTGGTTTATGAGTTCTTTTATTATTTTAATAATAAAAGAAAAAAAAATAAAATATCTAAATTTATTTGGATTATTTTATCATATTTTATAGCAATTTTTAGTTATACTTTATTATTAACGTTAAAAAATGATTTCATATATTATTTTAAGATAAAAAAATGAAAATAAATAATCTTATAAATAAAAAGAATTCTTGGGTTTTTATGAACAATGAATTTTCACAATATATGATTTTTAATAAGAATGCAGAATTAACAAATAAAACTAATTTTTCAAAAATTATAATTATTTTTTATATAGGTTTGTCATTAATGTGGATTTTTTTATTATATATTTATCAATTTTTTATAAAAAAAATAAAACTAAATAATGACAACAATAAGATTGTTTTAAATTCTGAAACAAAAAATTCTATAGACAAAATTCTTGAAAAAAACAAAATAGATCAATCATTTTATTTTATTGATGTAGTTAGTAAAAAAGAAATCCTAAAAATACATAATATAAATATCTTTATTCTCATTAAAAATATATGTGATTGTTTTCTAGATATCTTTAATATTCACTTAAAATATAATTTTCCAAAAGATGTAAGACATTATTTGCTAAAAAATTTAGATAGAAGAATTGCTATGTATATTATTTTTTCTTCAATTATTAATAGTATTAAAAAAAATAAAATTAATTTTGAAGTGCTTTCTGGAGGGGTTTTCTTTTATTCATATGCTTCAATTTATTTTGGTATCAAGACCAGTTACTACGCCCATGGTTTTGCTGGTAAATTTTATGCGCCACTATATCCAAAATTTAATAATATATATTTATTTTCAAAAGAGGAAAAAAAAATATTTAAAAATTTAAATTTGAATTCAAAAATAGATATATATAAATATTATCCAGTTAAAAATTACAAAAATAATATTATAATTTATAGCAGGGGAGTTGATTGGAGTATTGAAGATAAAAATGGTTATAAATTATTTAATGATTTATTAAATTTTTTTATAAAACTGAACTATAAAATTTATGTAAAACTCCATCCTGTTTACCAAGGAAAATTTTTTTTAGAACCTAATAATAAATTTTCAATAATCAAAAAGAATTATAAATCTAATGAAAATTTACTTCATGATTTAAATCCAAAATTTGTTATTTCATGGTATAGTTCAGTAATGTGTGAGTCATTATATTCAAATATTATTCCAATTAATTTATTAAACGAACAAATCTCCAAATCAGATAAAAAAATTAAGTTTAATAAAGAGGTGAGAATTATTGATTGGAATTTATATCCAATTAAGAGAAAAACGTTAAGCTGGGAAAAAGAAAAAAAATTAATTAACAGAATTTATAATAATACCAAATTGTATAAGGAAACCCTCAATAAATTGATTAATAATTAAGCTAATTATAAATGTTTAATAGATGAAATTTAGATAATGATAAAAATTAAAAAAATTATTACAAATGAAAACCAGTGGATCTTTATAGATAATAAATTCTCACAATTTATGATTTTTAACCCTGAAACAGATTTACAAAATAATGATATTTTTACAAAGCTGTTAGTACTATTAAAACTTCTTTTTTCTTTAATAATGGTACTAATTTATTTTACTTATCAAAAATTTATTTTTAAATTGCATCTAAAATACAAAATTAATAAAATTATTTTTAATGCTGAAGTTGCTCATTCTGTAGATAAAATTATTGAACATAATAAAATAGATGATTCATATTTTTTTATAAATATTAACAAAAAAAAAGAAATTTTAAAAATATGTAATATTAGTTTTTTATTATTAATAAAGAATATTAATAAATGTTTTTTTCAAATAATAAATGTACACTATAAATATAAATTTCCAAAAAAAATTAATAAAATTTTAAATACTAAACTATCTCAAAGAGTTTCAAATTTTATTATAATTTCATCTATATTTAATTCCTTAAGTGAAAAAAAAATAAAATGTGAAATTTATTCTGGTGGATTATTTTTTTTCTCATATGCCGCGATAAATAATAACTTGAAAACTTACTATTATACTCATGGTTTAATGGGTAAATTTTATTATAAATTATTGCCTAAATTTGATTGTACATATGTTTTTTCCAATGAAGAAAAAAAAATATTAAAAAAAAATAATCCAGATATAAATATTTTAACTTATAATTATAAAAAAATATATAAATATGAAAAATCTATAATAATTTTTACACGAGGTCATGATCAAACTATCGATGATAAATCAGGTTATGAAACATATCGTGATTTAATAAAATTTTTTCTAAAAAACAATTATAAAATATATATAAAGCTACATCCACTTTATGAAGGAAGTTATTTTAAAAAAAAATCAAAGGAATATATTATATTAAACAAAGATTATTCAAATACATATGAACTTTTAAATGATATTTCGCCACAATTTGTAGTTTCTTGGTTTAGCTCTGTTTTGGCTGAATCCCTTTATTCAAATATTATACCAATTAATTTACTTACTCAAAAAAAAATAGATGCTGATAAATCCAATAAATTTAGCAAAAATGTTGATACTCTAGATTGGATTTTATATCCAATAGAGAAGAAATCTATAAATTGGGCAAAAAGTAAAAATATAATTAGGGAGCTTTTAAATAATAAAAACAAATATAATAAAATGATAAATGAGCTTTTTGATGAAACATAATGTTAAAAATAAGAAAATTTCTATTTTACTTCCAAACCTAGGAGGAGGTGGCGCAGAAAAAAATTATTCAATGCTTGCTAACTTTTGGGTGAAAAAAGGCTATAAAATTGAATTTGTTTTACTTAAAAAAGAAGGTATTTTTATAAAAACATTAGACAAATCTATATCTTTTTACAATTTAAATGTCAGTAAATACAGATATGTATTCTTTCCCCTTTTAAAATATCTTTTTTTTAATAAATCTGATTTGATTATTGTAAATCTTTGGCCATTAACATTCTTCACACTTTTAATTAATTTTTTTTTACTAAACAAAAATAAAATAATAGCTCATGACCATCAAATACTATCTAAATCATATTCAAAAGAATTTAATAATTATAGAAGTTATTTGTCTATTTCAATAAAGTTAACTTATAAATTTTCTAAAGGAATAATAGCAGTTTCAAATTCTGTAAAAAATGATTTAATAAAACTTGGTGTAAAAAAAAATATAATTAAGGTTATAAATAATCCAATAGAAATTAAATCAAAAAAAAATATTACAGTAAACCAATCAAAAATTTTATGGGGAGCAAACTCAAATTTTAAAATATTATCAATTGGTTCATTAAAATATGAAAAAGATTTTATATCCATAATTTCTGCTATATCTAAAATACAAAATAACAATGATATTAAACTATTAATAATAGGTGAGGGCGATGAAGAAATAAATATAAAAAAACATATACAAAACTTAAATTTGCAAAACAATGTGATGCTTATTGGTTTTAAGGAAAATTTGGATGATTACTATTCATCTGCAGATTTATTTATCTCTTCATCCATTCACGAGGGTTTTGGGAATGTTGTTGCTGATGCTTTATGCTATGGTATTAATATTATTGCTACTGACTCTGGAGGCCCAAATGATATTCTTGCTAATGGTTACTATGGTGATATTTGCAAGGTAAAAGATGTAAAAATGTTAGCTCATTTAATTGAAAAAAATAGAAAAAATAAATTAACGAGAAATCAAATTGAAAAAAATTTTAAAAGAGCTAATGACTTCAGAATAGAGAAGATTTCAAATGAATACATAGGATATATAAATGAAAAAATATGATAAATTTGTATCAGAAAATTTTGATCTATCTATTATTATTCCAACTCAAAATGATTTATTTTATTTAAAAAAATGTATTAATGCTATTTATAACCAAACTGTTTTACCAACAGAACTCATTATTATTGATTCAAGTACAAATGAAGAAATTAAGAATTATATTTTAAATATTAAAACTGAAAAAATAAAAATAAAGTTTAATAAAATCAATAAATCATATGCTGGTAGAAGTATAAACTATGGTTTTAATTTTGTTAAATGTAATTTTATCGGTCTATTAGATACAAAAACCTTTCCAAATAAAAATTGGATTGAGACTGGAAAAAAAATATTTAAAGATAAAAAAATTGATATCAAATTTGGGTCTACTTCATTTAAAGCAAACTCTTTATTTCAAAAATTTGTACAGGCTATATCCTATGGAAGTATTTCTCATGAAACAGTGCCTGGTTCAATTTTTAAAACAGATATAATTAAACAAAAAAAATTTTTATTTAATGAAAATGTAAGATCTGGATATGATATTGAGTGGAGACAAAATTTGAAAAAAAACCTAAAATTCTTTACTCCATCAAAAAGTTCTATCGTATACGACTCTCTTTCTCAAAATATTTTTGATCTTTATAAAAGATATATTATATACTCATTTCATTCTGCAAGAATTGAAATATTAACTTCCACTAAAAGTTTATATTTTAGTATTTTTCTTATAGTTATCTCATTTTTAATACCTCAATGGAATTTATTTATATCTGGTTGGCAAAATAACCCATTATATATTCCATATATATCAAGAATATATTTGATAGCTCTATCAATTATTTTTTTATTCTATTCTCTATTTTATTTTTTTTATAATAAAAGAATAGTTAATATTCATAATACATTTTTTAATACCCTTAAGATTATTTTATTTTTATCATTATTTTATGGAGTCTATAAAAGTTTATCATTTTCAAATATCTTGTATTTTAGTTTTAAAAATATAGATTTTCTAACTAATTTTTTCCTAATTACTGTAATATTAATTTCGTTAATAATCAGAGGAATAGTAATACCATTAAATCGCGGTATAAAATATAATTTTCTTTTTCCTTTTAATTTCATCCCAACTGCTTTGTTAGGTTTATCACTTGATATACTTAAATCACCTTTTTATATTTTAGGTGCAGTAATTGGTTTTTTAAATTTATATTCTTCAAAAAAAAATATATTTTTTGACGAAAAACATAATATTGTATTTTATTCTAAATATGGATCGAAATCTGCAAGTATTAGGTATCGATTTGATCCATATAAATCAATTTTACGAGAACATAATTATAAAATAATAAGTATGCCATTATTTGATGATGAATTTTTTGAAAAAAAAATTTTTAGTGATAAAATAAATTATATTAAAATTTTATATAATTATTCAAAAAGAATTCTTGATTTAGCATTTAGAAAAAAACCATTTATTGCAATTATTCATATTGAGCTTCTTCCGTTTTTATCCTTCATTGGAGAGTTAATTTTAAAAATAAGAGGGGTTAAATATATAATTGATATAGATGATGCGGTTTATCACAGATTTAATAATAAAAACTTTTTTTTAAAGAAAATCATTCACTTTAAATTTAATAAAATCATTCAATATTCTGAAACTTTATTTGCTGGAAATAAATACCATGTAAATTATTTCAAAATGTTTTCTAATGAGTCTATTTATATGCCAACTGTTATAGATCCATATATTTATAAAAAAAATAGAAGCTTAGAAAAATTTGAAAATATAACATTGGTTTGGATTGGCTCACCCTCAACATCTTTTTATCTGAATATAATTTCTGATGTTTTGAATAAAATTAAAAGAGAATTCAATGTTGATATTTTAGTAATTGGAATAGGTAACAATAAAATAAATCTAAATAATTATATAAAAGAAGATTGGTCATCAAAAAATGAAATAAATCTTCTTTCCAAATCTCATATTGGTATTATGCCATTAGAAGATGATTTATGGTCTCAAGGTAAATGTGGATTTAAGATATTACAGTATATGGGGGCAGGGATCCCGGTAGTAGCTTCACCAATAGGAGTTAATAAAGAAATAATTAAAGATGGGAGAAGTGGATATTTGGCTGCAAATGACTTTGAATGGTATTCTAAATTAAAAAATCTTATATTTGATAAAGATTTGAGGAATAAGTTTTCAATAGAGGGATACAAAACATTGAAAGAAAATTATAATATAAAGAAAGAAGAAATTAAATTTATTAATCACATAAATAAAATTAATAAAAAAATATCTAAATCAAATTTATTAAAATATAGAAGTGAAAAAACAGTATAAAAAAAAAGTACTTTATATTTCATATGATGGTTTACTAGAGCCTTTAGGTAAATCGCAAATTTTGGAATATCTAAAAGTTTTATCAAAAAAAAATAGCTTCTATGTTATAAGTTTTGAGAAAAAATCTGATATTAATAATAAAACATCATTACAAAAACTTCAGAAGGAGTTAGAAGACAACAATATTATTTGGAAACGTTATATTTATTCAAATAAAAAAAATTTAATTTATCTTATTAAAAACTATATAATCTCTTCTTCATATATTTTATTTCTTCTATTTTTTTTAAGAATTAAAATCATTCATATACGAAGTTACATTCCTGGATTTATTTTATTTCCCTATCTTTATTTATCTAGTATTAAATTAATTTTTGATATGCGTGGGTTTTTACCTTTAGAGAAGATTGAAAGAGAAAATTGGAAACAAAATGAAATAAAATTGAGGCTGTTAAAAAATTTGGAGAAATATTTAATCAAAAGATCATCTAAAATTGTTACTTTAACAAATGAGTCAAAACAAATAATTAATAGAAATTTTAAAATAAATTACAATAAAATAGAAGTAATTCCAACATGTGTTAATGTTAATAGATTCAAAATTAGTAATAATAAAAAAATAAGTGATAGAATTAATCTTTGTTTTTTAGGCTCTGTAAATCAAGCGTATGACTTTGATAGAATAGTTGAATTTTCATCTAATTTAATAAACTTTAATAAAAAATATTTTATAAATTTTTATATTAATGACAAAAAAGATTATATTAAAAGAAAATTATCAAAAAATAAGATTGATGAAAATAGATTTAATATTGAGTTTATCAAAGCAGAAATTATTTCTCAAAAATTAAACTCTATCGATATTGGGTTTTTCTTTTTGAAAAAGAATAACTCAATCAAAGCTGCATTTCCAACAAAAATTGGTGAGTTTCTATCCAAAGGCATACCTATAATTTGTAATAATTTCAATGAGGATATAAATAATATAATGTCAAAAAATGATCTAGGTATAATGGTGTTAGAAAAAAAAATAGATTATAAAAAAATTTCAAAACAAATTGATAAATTTGCATTTAATTATATTCTTAAAAAAAATTGTAGAAATTTTGCAAAAAATAATTTGTCAATTAGTTATGGTGCAAGTAAATATTTAGAAATTTATAAAAATATAGAAAATAATTAATAATGATTGTAAAAAAGTACTTTAGCAACAATGTAATTTTAATAAAAACAAAATTATTTAGAGATATCAGAGGTTCTTTTACTGAAATATATAATAAAAATGCATTTAAAAAAATTGGTATATTTGAAAATTTTGTGCAGGATAATTATTCAATTTCAAAAAATAAGAAAACTATAAGAGGTTTACATTTTCAAACTGGTCTAAAAAAACAGAGCAAATTAGTTAGAGTCATGAAAGGGAGTATCTTTGACGTTGTTGTTGATTTAAGAAAAAACTCAAATACATATGGAAAATATATGTCTTTTAATCTTAAACAAAATGATGGGCAATTATTATATATTTCAAAAAATTTTGCTCATGGTTTTTGTACATTAGAAAATAATACTGAAGTTTTCTATAAAGTTTCAAATTTTTATTCTAATAAAAATGAAAAAACAGTATTATGGAATGATAGTTTTCTTAAAATAAATTGGCCTTTAAAAAAAATTAAACCAATTTTATCGCTAAAAGATAAAAACGGCATAAGTTTTCTTAAATTATGAAGTATTTAGTTACTGGTGGTTGTGGTTTTATAGGCATATCAATTATAAATAGATTATTAGTTAATAAAAAAAATGAAGTATTAAATATTGATAAAATAACAAAGGTCTCATCACCAGAAGCTCTTACAAAACATAAAAAAAATAAAAAATATAAATTTAAAAAAATAGATATTTGTAATCAGAAAATAATCATTTCTGAAATTAAAAGATATAAACCTGATGTAATTATTCATTCTGCAGCTGAGTCTCACGTAGATAACTCAATAAAGTCACCATCAAAATCGATTAAAACTAATTTTATTGGAACATATAATCTTCTTGAAGCTGCAAGAATGATAAATAGTAATAGATTAATATTTGTTTATATATCTACTGATGAGGTATATGGATCTTTAAATATAAACGATTTACCTTTCAAAGAATCTAATAAATTTTTCCCTAATTCACCATACTCAGCTTCTAAAGCTGGAGCTGAACATTTAGTTAGGGCATGGCATAAAACATATAATATAAATACCATTATTACGAACTGTTGTAATAATTTTGGTCCTTGGCAATATCCAGAAAAGCTCATACCTCTTACTATTAAAAATTGTCTTTTAGAAAAAAAAATACAAATTTATGGAAGTGGTAAAAATAAAAGAGAGTGGATTTCTTCAGAAGATCATGCAAAAATTATTATAAAATTAATATCTTTTAAAAATATTGGAGAGAGCTTTAATATTGGATCTGGATTTGAAATAGAAAATATAAAATTAGTTAAAAAGATATGTAATATTTTAAACAAAACTAATAAATCAAAAATAAATTATTTAAAACTAATAAATTTCATAGAAGATAGAAAAGGTCATGATTTTAGATATAAAGTAAATTTTAAAAAAACTCTTAAGAAAATTGGAAATTATCAATTTCAAAAATTTGATGATCATTTAGAAAAAACAATTTTATGGTATTTAAAAAATAGAAAATGGCTAATAGTAAAATAAAAAAAAAAAATATATTAGTTACAGGTGGAAATGGTCAGCTAGGAAAAGCGTATGGATTTGAGAAAAAAAATAAACTTTTTAATATTATAGTTTTAAGTAAAAGTGAATTAAATATTTGTAATATTAGAGAAGTAGAAAGTAAAATAATAAAATTTAAACCTGATATTATTATCAACTCTGCTGCATATACTAATGTTGAGAAATCAGAAAAAAAATTTAAACTAGCACAAAAAGTGAATTTCTACGGTGTTAAAAATTTAGTAAAAATTTGTAAAAAAAATAAAATCATTCTTCTTCATTTTTCAACTGATTATATTTTTTTTGGAAATAGTAAATTTGATTATAAAGAGTCAAATCTTGCAATACCAAAAAATAATTATGGTATTTCTAAACTTAATGGTGAAAAATATATTAAAAATAATCTAAAAAAATATCTAATTATAAGATTGTCATGGGTTTTTGGATATGGAAAAAATAATTTTGTTTATAAAATATTAAATAAAGCAAAAAAAGAAAAAAAATTAAGTGTTACAGACAATGAATTTAGTTCACCTACATCTGCCTCTGATGTTGTTAATATAACTTTAAAAATGTTAAAGGAGATAGTGTACGGTAATAACAAATCATATGGTATTTACCATTATAATTCATTTAATAAAAAAATTTCAAGATTTCAATTTGCAAAAATAATAATAAATCTTGCAAAAAAATCTGAATTTTCAAAAATCAAAATAGCAAAAGTATTAAATAATGATAAAATTAGACCTTTGAATTCTTTTCTAAATACAAAAAAAATATATAATAAGTTTAATTTTAAAAAACCAAAATTTAAGAACTCTCTTAATAGTATGATAAAATACTATCTAAGAAAAATTTGAAAAATGAAAAAAGGAATTATTTTAGCAGGTGGGAGTGGCACTAGACTAGGGCCAATTACCAAATCAATTTCAAAACAGTTGCTTCCAGTTTACGATAAACCTCTTATTTATTATCCATTATGTACTTTAATTGAAGCTGGCGTAAATCAAATTCTTATAATAACTAATGAAAATAATTTAGATCAATTTGTTAATTTATTAGGTGATGGAAATAAATTTGGTTTGCAAATATCTTATGAAGTACAAAATAAACCAAATGGTATTGCAGAAGCTTTTTTAATAGGAGAAAATTTTATTAAAAATGATGATGTCATTTTGATACTTGGAGATAATATTTTTAATGGAATAGATTTTAAGAAAATTACTAATATCTCAAACTCCTCTAAATTTGATTCAATAATTTTTTCTTATTTCGTTGATGACCCTGAAAGATATGGAGTTATTAAATTTAACAATAATTCTATTTTAAAATTGATAGAAAAACCAAAAAAATTTATTTCTAATTATGCAATAACAGGTCTATATTTTTTTGATAAAAATGTAGTAAAAATTGCAAAAAAATTGAAACCTTCGAAAAGAAATGAGTTAGAGATTATTGATATTATTAAATATTATTATAATAAAAAAAAATTAATAAATATTCCACTTAACACAGGAATGGCATGGTTAGATGCTGGGACTCCAAAATCTTTATTACAAGCTTCGCAGTTAGTGCAAACTTTACAAGAAAGACAAAGATACCCAATTGGCTCGCCTGAATTAACTGCATATAAAAAAAAATTAATAACAAGAAAAGACCTTGTTAAATTAATTAATAGTTACAAAGATTCTGAATATAAAAATACAATTTTAAATTTTCTAAAATAATGTGCGGTATTGCAGGTTTAATAAATAATAGTGAAAATTCATTTATTGGAATTAATAAAAAAATAAGAAATATGGTGCAGTCCTTAAATCATAGAGGGCCTGACAACTCTGATATTTGGGTTAATGATAATAAAACAATCGCGTTAGGTCATTCAAGACTTTCAATATTGGATCTAACAAAAAATGGCAGTCAGCCGATGTTATCATCGACTGGAAGAAATATTATTACATACAATGGAGAAATATACAATCATCAAGAAATAAGAAGAATAATATCAAAAAATAAAAATATTAACTGGTCAAGTAATACAGATACAGAAACATTAATAGAAAGTATTGAATTATTTGGAATAGATGAAACTCTGAAAAAAATAAATGGCATGTTTGCTTTTGGTGTTTTAGATAAATATGAAAATAAACTTTATTTGGTACGGGATAAAATAGGAGAAAAACCTCTATATTATACATTTTCTAAAAATATATTTTTATTTGCATCAGAGCTTTCTGCAATTACTTCATCTAATTTGTTTGATTTTAATTATGATATTAATTCCATAAATATGTTTTTGAAATATCAATACGTTCCATCACCATATTCGATATTCAATAAAATATATAAATTGCAACCTGGACATTTAATGATTATCGACTTAAACAAAATTTTTAAAGATGAAAATATTCAAGTTAAAAAATGGTGGAATTTAAAAAAAATTATAAATAAATCTAAATCCAAAGAATATGATTCAAGTAAGAGTATTATTGGACTAAATAAAGCAATTGAGAATGCAGTTCATAGTCAGATGATCTCTGATGTTCCAATTGGATCCTTTTTATCTGGAGGAATAGATTCAACCTTAGTAACAAGTATAATGAATAAATATTCTAAAGATAAACTAAAAACATTTACTATAGGCTTAAAGGATAAAACTTATGATGAGTCAATCCATGCAAAAAAAATTGCAAATTTTTTACAAACTGAACATCATGAATATATAATTGATGAAAATGAAATATTAAATAACATAACAAATATTATACAAAGTTTTGATGAACCATTTGCTGACAGCTCTCAAATACCGACTTATCTTATTAGCAAATATGCAAAAGAGAAAGTATCAGTAGTTTTAACTGGAGATGGTGGAGATGAATTTTTTGGAGGATATAATAGATACTTATGGTCTAATCCGGTCCTTAATGTTTTAAGAATTAAACCAAGAATAATTAGATATTTAATGGGAAATTTTATTGATATTTCTCCAGAATTTTTAAACAAATTCTTATTTAATATTTATAAAAACCTAATTGATAATAGTGCAAATATTCAAGATCTACAAAATAAATTAAATAAAGTTGCTTATAGATTAAAGAGCATAAAGGACCCCAATGATCTTCATATTAGCTTAGTGACAGAATGGAAACTTAGTGATGATTTATTTAAAAATAATCTATCAATAATTGATAAATCTCTTAATTTTCAAAAAATAGAAACTTTAAATGAAATTGAAAATATGATGTATAATGATTCTATTAATTATTTACCGGATGATATTTTATATAAAGTAGACAGATCTTCAATGCAACATTCACTTGAAACAAGAGCACCATTGCTTGACCAGTTAGTAATAGAGAAATCTTGGGAAATACCATTTGATCTAAAAATAAATACAAAAAATAAAACAGGTAAAAATATTTTAAAGACAATACTAAATAATTATATTCCAAAAAATCTCTATGAAAGGCCAAAGATGGGTTTTTCAATCCCGCTGTCTTCATGGTTTAGAGGGAAATTAAAAGATTTTACATATGATACATTAATGTCACAAAATTTATTTATCCATGATTATTTTGATAAAAAAATAATATCTAAATATTTAGAAGAACATTTATCAAATAAAAAAGATTGGCAGTATAGGTTGTGGTCATTAGTTGTTTTACAAATTTGGTCTCAAAAAAACAAAAGTGTCTATTGATGTGGTTGTATATAACTTTAATGATTATTCCATCAGTATATTCGGTACTTTCGGTTTCTAAAAATATAAAAAGTTCAACATTTTTTTGTTTAGGTTTTTCAATAATTCTTTTTTTTATACTTGGATTACGTCATAAAGTTGGGGGTGATTGGTTAAATTATTTATTTATTTATGAAAATATAAATGATTATTTTAACCCAATAAGTTTAAATTTTTTAGAGTCTGACTATCTTTATGATTTAATTAATTGGATAGCGTTTAATAACTCTTTAGGATTTGTATCTGTAAATTTAGCAAATACAATGATTTTTATAATTGGTTTATATTTTTTTGCATCTAAGCAATTGCAACCTTCGATGGTGTATTTAGTAGCCGTACCATATTTAATAATTGTTGTAAGTACAGGATATGTTAGGCAAGCAAGTGCTTTAGCATTTTTTTTAATCGGGATACATTATTTAATAAACAAAAATTATTTTACTTATGTTATATTAATTATAGTTGGTTCGTTATTTCACAAAACGCTTTTTGGTTTACTTATATTAGTCCCTTTAATGCAATTTAGATTTTTATCCAATTTTTTTAATCTTAATAGAGTTAATATAAATTACTTAGCTTTAATTATTTTATTGATATTTATATCAATTATATTTTTTAATTATTTTTTGAAATTTCAATACTATTTTGTAATTCGAAATTATATTGGGATAGATCAACATTTTACTTCGACTGGTGCAATTTATAGAATAATAATATTTTTAATGGCTGCAGTTATATGTTTAATTTTTAATAAATCTATTACAGACAATGATGATGAAAGAAAATTCTATTTATTGATATCAACTTTCATTGTTATTAGTAGCCCTCTAGTTATAATGTACTCATCTGCTGTTGATAGAGTGCTAATTTATTGTTATCCTTTGCAATTATTTATTTTTTCCAGGTTACATTTAATATTTGCTGACCATAAACATAGGATATTTTATAATATTATTGTTATTTTTATGTTTATTGTTATTTTTTTATTTTGGGCAAACTATGCAAAATTTTCTAAACATTGGATACCATATAAGAATATACTATTTATTTAGTTAATGTCTAAAAAAATATTAATCTCAACTAATGATCCCTGGAATATAATTAACTTTAGATTAAATTTAATTAAGGAATTAAGTAAAAATTATAAAATTATAATAATTGTAAATAAAAAAAATAAATATTCTTTAAAACTTGAAGAATTTGGATTTGATTTAATATATTTAAAATTTAATAATAGGGGTAAAGGACTTTTAGAAAATATTTTTTTGTTTATTAATTATTATTTTATTTTTAAAAAAATTAAGCCAGAATATTTTTTACCTTTTACTATTAAGCCTAATATTTTCGGATCTATTATAGCAAACTTTTTAGGAATAAAAACAATAAATAATATTACTGGTTTAGGAAATATTTTTATAGAAGGTGGTTTACTTAAAAAAATAATAATATTGCTTTATAAATTTGCTCTTAATAAAACATTAATAACTTTTTTTCAGAATATAGATGATCAAAAATTATTTCAAAAATATAAGATAATAACTAAAAAAAATTCAATTGTAATCCCTGGATCAGGAATTGACTTAGATCAATATAATTATAATAAATTAAAAAATAACTCTGAATATTTTAATTTTATTTATTTTGGCAGATTAATTACTGACAAAGGAATTTTAATATTGTTTGATGTAATAAATATGTGCAAAACTAATAAAAAAATTAAATTTACAATGATAGGATCATTGGATCAAAATGATAAAAATTTTAAAAAAATCAATGAATTCATCTACAAGAATAAAAATGATAATTTAAATTATATTGCATTTACTGATGATATAAAAAAAGAAATTCTTAAAGCAGATTGTGTTTTACTTCCTTCATATAGAGAAGGTTTGCCAAGATCATTAATTGAGGCATCAGCCTTAGGTATACCTATTATTGCATCTAATGTTCCAGGGTGTAATAATTTAATAAAAGATCAATATAATGGTCTAATATTCAGCCCTCTAACTTCAAATAGTCTTTACAAAAAATTAATAGATTTTACTAAATTAAGTTACATAGAAAGACTAAAAATGACACAGAATGCTAGAGATCATGTTGAAAAATATTATAATGAAAAACTAGTGATAAATAAATATAAGGAATATATAGATTTTAAAAATTATGAATAAAAATGATATTACCATAATCGCTCCATGTTATAATGAAGAAAAAAATATAAACGAATTTTATCTAAAAATAAAAAAGGAATTAAAAAAGCTCAAACTTAATAACTATAAATTCATTTTTATTGATGATGGATCTGTTGATACAACTTGGGATAAAATTTTAGAACTTTCAAAAAAGGATAAAAAAATTGATGCAATACAGCTTGTAAGAAATTTTGGTCATCAAAATGCTATTTCTTCTGCTCTACCATTTATTTCGTCTAATTATACACTTTTTATTGATGTAGATATGCAAGATCCACCAGAACTACTTACTCAAATGTATAAAAAAATTAAAGAAAAAAAAATTAATATTGTTTATGGCAAAAGAATAAAAAGTAATGAAGGTTTTTTTAAAAAATTTTTTTCTAAGATTTTTTATTCAGTTTTTAATATTTTTTCACATACAAAAATTCCAAGTGATGTATCTGATTTTAGATTAATTGATGAGAATGTAGTAAAAGCTCTTATTAAGTTTAAAGAACAAGATCCATTTTTAAGAGGAATAGTTTCATGGTTAGGCTTCAAAAGTTTACCAATAAATTTTGTAAGAAATAAAAGAAGTAGAGGTAGTTCAGGTTGGTCTAATAAAAAAATGATAAATTTTTCAATATCTGCTTTTATGGGTTTTTCAACATTTCCTATGAGATTATCATTCTATATTTCATTTATTCTCATTCTTTTTTTAATATTTCTTGGATTATATGCTCTTTATACATATTCTCAGGGTGTAAATATTCCAGGATGGACTAGTTTATTTATGGTTATGATCATTTTTTTTATTATACAGTTTTTTATATTAGGTCTAATCAGTGAATACACTGGAAGAATATACAACGAAGTCAAAAACAGACCAAGATATATTATAAGTCGAAAGATTATAAATGATTAATAATGATAAAAAAATTTCTTAAGCAGCTAAGGATATTTTTATTTAGGAACTATAGAGAAAAAGTTTTAGCAAAAGTTTTATCTGTAGAAATTTTAAAATTATCTGAACACAAAACTAATTTTAAAATATTAGACTATGGATCAGGTATGCAACCAGAAGTTATATTACTGCTACAAAGTTTTTTAGAAAAAAAAAATAATATAAACTATATTATTGAATGTTATGATTATTATACAATAAGAGACATTGATAGATTAAATAAAATTAATAAAAAAATCAAATTTTATAATCTTAAAAATTTTCCACTTTCAAATAAATATGATTATTCTCTCATTATCGACGTTTTGCATCATATTGATATGCAAAATCTAAAAGAACATTATAACATACTTAAAAAAATTTCTCGATTTTCAGATTATATCTTTATTAAAGACCATTTCCAGCATAATTTTTTTTCAAATATAAAATTAAGATTAATGGATTTTATTGGAAATTATTATAACGATGTATTTATACCCACTAAGTATCTAACAATTATAGAATATAACAGATTATTAAAAAAATTGTCATTTTCTGAAATAAAAAGAATGAGTGATATAAGATACTATAAGCGTTTTTGGATTTTTTTCTCTAATCCAAACTTACATTTTTTATCAATACTCAAAGTAAAATCTAATGATTAAAAGTAAAAACTTTTATTTTCAATCAATAATTTTTTTAATTACTTTTTATGTAATTATTAATACTGGTATACATAGCGATGATTATACTGCCATAGATCAGGCACAGACATCTAGCTGGTCTGATCATTTTGAGTGGTCAATTGAAAAAAGAGGACAAAATTTTTTTGGGATTTTTAATCATTATTTATTTTATTGGGCTTATGAAGTTTTCACATATGAGGATGGTAAATACTATGATATTCTAAAGATATTAATTAACTATCTGAGTTATTATCTAGTTTATTTATTTGTAAGTCAGTATTTAGATAGAGCAAAATCAGCAATATTTTCTTTATTTTTTGTATTTAGCTTTATTCATGACTCTACTATTTTTTGGTACATGACATCACCATATATATTCACAGCTGCTATGATAATGTTTTCACATTATTTAATTAACAATAAATATTTTTATTTTGGCTCAATTTCTCTTATATTTTCATCACTACTATCTTATTCATCACCACCCTATATTTTTGGCTTATCAATTATTTTTTTGTTAGAAAAAAAATATAAAGAGTTTATCATTTTCAATAGTATAGGTTTTATTTATATATTTTATTATTTTTATTTTGGCATTTTAAGTGGAGCTGAAATTAGAATTGAAAACAATATCGAATTATATTCTTTATTTAAAAATTTAATTATTCAAGTATTTAGCTCAATAGATTCATTAATTGGGATTTCATTTTTTTTAAAATATTACTACTCAATACTGAATATTGATTTTTATTCTGTTATTATAGTTATTGCTATATCAATATTTTTTTATAATTTTATTAATATTAATAAACAAAAATCAAATTATTCATACTTACTTCTATCCTTCATTTGTGTTTTTGTTCTCTCATTATTTATGTTTTCTTTAACTGGTTTATATGCTCAATCATCATTTAATTTAGGTAATAGAGTTACAATTTATGGATGTTTGTTATCTTGTTTATTATTTTCATTAATGGTTAGAAATAGGATAATTTTTACTTTCTTATTAATTCTAATTCTATTGCCATTATTTGGTTTATCAAACTATTGGAAAAATTGGAATAATCAGCAAATTTCAATAATCGAAAATATAAATAAAAATGAAGATCTTAAAAACCTAGAAAGCAATACAACATTAATAATAACATATAATTTATATCATAAATTAGGTAAATTAAATCATATTGAATTTTTTATTCAGCCTTGGGTTGTAAGATCGTTGTTTCGGGACAATGTTAAAAGTGAGAGTATTATGGCTTTAACTAATCATACAAAGATCTCAACAAAAGAAATAATTAATTTAAAATTTAATGAAAAAATTAAATTAAATAGTAATATCTATGTTTATAATACAAATTTAAATAGTTTAAAAAAAATAAATATCGAAGAATTAAAATATCTTTTAAATGATACAGACTATGGTAAAAGACATTGGTTGCAATTAATTAATAATAACAAAATTAATACTCTTATTATAAGTTTGAGCCCTAGATTAGCGATGTATTTCAAATGAATAAAAAAAATAAAATTACAATTATTGGGATGGGATATATTGGATTACCACTTGCTGTTGAATTTTCAAAATATTATAAAGTGATTGGATATGATATAAATAAAAAAAAAATTAGAGAAATTAACAATAATCATAAGTTTAAATTTGAAATAACAAATAGTATTAATCTAATAAAAGAGTCAAATATTTATATTGTTGCTGTACCAACACCAGTTTTTAAAAATAATAAACCTGATTTAAAACCTTTAATTAATGCTTCAAAATTAATATCTAAAATTCTAAAAAAAAATGATTTAGTTATATATGAATCTACAGTGTATCCAGGAACAACTGACGACCTATTAATCCCAATATTGGAAAACTATTCTAAACTTAAAATAAATGTTGATTTTCATTGTGGTTATTCACCCGAAAGACTAAATCCTGGAAGTAAGTTTGATGATTTGAAAAAAATTGTTAAAGTTACTTCTGGATCAAACAATTTTGCTACAAATAAAGTAGATAAATTATATAAAAAAATTATAAAAATTGGAACACATAAGACAAGTTCTATAAAAGTTGCTGAAGCAGCAAAAGTAATTGAAAATTGTCAAAGAGATTTAAATATTGCTTTTATAAATGAACTTTATTTAATTTTTAATAAGCTTAACATTAACAATTATGAGATTCTAAAAGCTGCTTCAACAAAATGGAATTTTATTAATTTTACCCCTGGTCTTGTTGGTGGTCATTGCATAGGTGTAGACCCCTATTATTTAACATATATTTCAAAAAAAAATAATTATGATCCAAGAGTCATTTTATCAGGTAGAAAAATCAATGATAATATGGCAGTTTCAGTATCAAAAATATTTATCCAAAATCTTAATAAGAACAAAATTAAAATGAAGTCATCTAATATTTTGTTACTTGGTTTTACTTTTAAAGAAAATTGCGATGATATTAGAAATTCTAAAATTGCAGATGTATACTATTATCTTAAAAAAAAAGTAAGAAATATACACATCTATGATCCAATTGCTAATAAGAGACAAGTTAAAGAGCATTATAATATTAACTTAATAAATGTTCCAAAAAATAAATTTTATGATGGTATTTTGATTTTAGTAAAACATGATAATTTCAAAAATTCAGAAAAAATTAAAATTAAAAATTTTGCAAAAAATAAATGTCTTATTTATGATTTTAAGAATTTATATAATAGAAGAAATCACATATTTTTAAGTAATGATTTATAATATTCCATTAAATATTTATATTTTGCTTCTATTATCATTAACAAATTTAATATTTATATTATTTTTTTCAGTTATAGCTGAAAATATTGGATTAATTGACAAGCCTACCAATAGAAAAATACATAAAGGAAATGTACCGTTAATAGGAGGTGTATCAATTTATTCTAGTTTTTTTTTATTTTTTTTAGTTTTTGACACAACATTTGAACACAAAATTATATTTTTAACATCACTAATAGTTTTTTTTGTTGGAATATATGATGATAAATTTAATTTAGGAATAATAGAAAGATTTTTTTTCCAAATAATAGCTTGTTTAATAGTTGTTGGTTTTGGAATAAGAATATTTGATTTAGGTGATTATTTAGGTAATACAATTTTTCTTGGGGGCTTTGGAATTTTGTTATCTTTTGCTACAATGATTGCTTATATAAACGCAATAAATTTTTCTGATGGCCTTGATGGTCTTGCAACAGGTTATATTTTAAATTGTCTTATTTCTATAATATGTTTTAGCACTTTAAATGAATCTTATGAAAATTTAGAACCTCTCTTTTTTTTAATATTTATATTAATTATTTTTCTTTTTTCTAATTTTGGTTTTTTGCTACCTAAATCATTTTTAGGTGATAGTGGCTCAACTGCATTAGGTTTTTTAATTTCATCATATTTGATCTACTTTACAATTCCTGAAAACAGATATTTTCATCCAGTTTTAGCTCTATGGGCTGCACCATTTCCAACTTTTGATTTTATGACCGTATTTATAAAAAGACTTATGATTAAAACAAATCCATTCAGACCAGATAGAAGACATCTTC
>MDTG01195070.1_pt1 | contig 22901 bp, 10 predicted proteins | sample 811421 | NCBI WGS metagenome assembly MDTG01 (sample SAMN05326645, study PRJNA326480) | marine metagenome | isolation source: seawater | place: Pacific Ocean: South East | collected 2011
AGAGGGAGCTGTCGCTCGTGCGACAGCTCCTTCGCGTTTCGGAGATTGAAGAAGGAAAGCACGAAAGCAGGAAGACTGCGGAGGTGAGCTGGAGTCGTTCCTGCTTTCTTGCTTTCCTTCTTCACACACTCGGGTCAGAAGGAGCTGTCGCTCTTGCGACAGCTCCTTCTCGCTCCCGAGGTTTCGCGACAGCTCCTCCGTGCCTTCGCATTCCGGGCACGGGCACGGGCACGGGCACGAGGGCTTCGCGCGGGCGGGTCGACCGCTAGCGCTTGGCCAGCGTGATCACGATCGACTTGCTGGCCGGCGTGAGGCTCTTGTCCGCGAAGTGGTCCACCGGCACCAGCACGTTGGCCTCGGGGAAGTAAGCGCCCGCGCAGCCGCGCGGGAGCGCGTAGGGGACGACCACGAACTCCTCGGCGATCCGCCGCTCGCCGCGGAAGTGGCTGGTGATATCCACCCGGTCGCCCTCCTCGAGCCCGCGCTCCTTCAGGTCGTCCGGGTTGAGGTAGATCACGCGCCGCTCGCCGAACACGCCCCGGTAGCGGTCGTCGTAGCCGTAGATCGTGGTGTTGTATTGATCGTGGCTGCGCACGGTCATGAGCAGCAGCTCGCCCTTGCGCAGGTCGTGGCGCGGGAGGGGGTGGACCGTGAAGTGGGCCTTGCCGCTGGGCGTGGTGAACTTGCGCTCCCGCGGGCCGTTGGGCAGGTAGAAGCCGCCCTCGGCCAGGCGCTCGTCGTAGCGCTCGAAGCCGGGGATCGTGCGGGAGAGGGCCTCGCGGATCAGCCCATAGTCTTCCTTGTAGTCCGCCCAGGCCACCGGGTGCTCGGGGCCGAGGGTCGCCTCGGCCAGCTCGCAGACGATCGCGACCTCGCTCTTGAGCTTGCGGCTCGCCGGCGCGTTGCGGCCTCGGCTGGCGTGGACGTAGCCCATGGAGTTCTCGACGCTGACGATCTGCTCGCCCTTGGAGCTCAGGTCGCGCTCGGTGCGGACCAGGCAGGGCAGGATCAGCGCCTCCTCACCCGTCACCAGGTGGCTGCGGTTGAGCTTGGTCGAGACCTGGACCGTCAGCTTGCAGCGGCGCAGGGCCTGGGCGGTCAGCTCGGTGTCGGGGGTCGCCGAGAGGAAGTTTCCGCCCATGGCGAAGAACACCTTGGCCTGGCCGGCCAACATGGCGCGGATCGCGGGGACGACCGCCAGGCCGTGCTCGCGCGGGGGCTCGATCTGGAACTCGCGCGCCAGCGCGTCGAGGAAGGCGGGCTTGGGCGCCTCCCAGATCCCGACCGTGCGGTCGCCCTGCACGTTGCTGTGGCCGCGCACGGGGCAGGCGCCGGCGCCGGGCTTGCCGATGTTGCCGCCGAGCAGGAGCAGGTTCACGCACTCCTGGACGTTGGCGACGCCGTTCTTGTGCTGGGTCAGGCCCATGGCCCAGCACACGATCACGCCCTTCTGCGCGTCGGCGTAGATCCGAGCCGCGGCGCGCATTTGCTCGCGCGGGATTCCGGACTCGCGCTCGAGCTCGGCGAAGTCGTGGCGGAGCAGGTCGGCGCGCAAGGCGTCGTAGCCAGCGGTGTATTGCTCGACGAAGGTCCGGTCGATCACCTCGCCCGGGCGCTCGTCCTCGAGCAGGAGGAGCTCCTTCATGATCCCCTTGAGCAGGGCCACGTCGCCGTTGATCCGCACCTGCAGGTAGAGGTCGGTCAGGTCGGTGCCCGAGCCGAGCACGCCGCTGGCCTCCTGGGGGTGCTTGAAGCGCAGCAGGCCCGCCTCGCGGAAGGGGTTGATCGTGACGATCTTGGCCCCGTTGCGCTTGGCCGACTGGAGCGCGGTCAGCATGCGCGGGTGGTTGGTCCCGGGGTTCTGGCCGATCACGAACACGGCCCCGGTCACGTCGAAGTCCTCGAGCTTGACCGTGCCCTTGCCGATCCCGATCGCGGCGCCGAGGCCCTTCCCGCTCGACTCGTGGCACATGTTGGAGCAGTCGGGCAGGTTGTTCGTCCCGTAGCTGCGCACGAAGAGCTGGTAGAGGAAGGCCGCCTCGTTGCTGGTGCGGCCAGACGTGTAGAAGAGCGCCTCGTCCGGCGAGTCGAGGCCCCGCAGCTCGCGCGCGATCCGCGCGAAGGCCTGCTCCCAGCCGATCTCCTCGTAGTGATCGCTGCCGGCGCGCCGGATCATGGGGTGGGTCAGGCGACCCTGCTTCTCCAGCCAGTGGTCGTCCTTGCGCGCCAGCTCGGGGATCGAGAGGCGCTTGAAGAAGCCGGGGCCGACCCGCTTGGTGGTCGCCTCCCAGGCCACGGCCTTGGCGCCGTTCTCGCAGAACTCGACCGCGCTGCGGTGGCTCGGATCGGGCCAGGCGCAGCCCGGGCAGTCGAAGCCCTCGCGCTGGTTGACCCGGGCCAGGGTCTTGAGCGTGCGCAGGGGACCCATCTCGGCCAGCCCGTGGCGGGCGGTCGAGACGACGGCCGGCAGGCCGCCGGCGTAGGTCGCGGGCTCGCGGACCTGGGGCGCCACGACCTCGTCGGGGGGCTGGGCCTCGGTGCGGGGGAGCGGGTGCTGCACCCGCTTGGGCTGGGGCTGGTTCAAGGAGAGCCTCCGGAGCCCCTGAGTATAGCGAGTGGGAATGGGAGGCCCGTGGGAGGACGAGTAGACTCGAGGGAACGAGGGCGGAGCGCGAGGAAGTGAAGCGAGGGGCGGAGGAGGTCGCGGAGGGGCGCTCGAGCTGCCCCCGGTGCGGGCGCCCCCTGGGGCACTGCTACTGCCCTTTGATCACCCCGACGCTGACCCGCACGCGGGTCACGATCCTCCAGCACCCGCGGGAGGCCAAGGTGCCGCTCGGGACCCTGCGCATGGTGGAGCTGAGCTTGCCCGACGCGCTGGTCCGCCGGGGAGTGGACTTTCGCGACGACCCGCAGGTCGCCCAGCTCTGCGCCGAGCGGCCGCCGCCGGTGCTGCTCTTTCCGGGTGAGGGCGCGCGCGACGTCCGCTCGCTGGAGCGCGGAGAGGCCGAGGCTCTGATCGCGATCGACGGGACCTGGCCGCAGGCGAAGCAGGTCCTGCGGCGCAACCCGGCGCTGGCCGCGTTGCCTCGCGTGCAGCTGCCCGTGGGGGCACCGAGCGCCTACGAGATCCGCCCGCAGCCGGCCGCCGGCTGCGTGTCCACCCTCGAGGCCCTGGCCCGAGCGCTGGACGCTCTCGAGGGGAGCGGCGCGCGCTATCAGGAGCTCATGCTGCGACCGCTGCGGGGGCTCGTCGCAGGGCAGCTGAGGGTCAGCGCCGAGCGGGGGAACTACCGCCGGCGCAGGCCACGGGTGCGCGACCCCAAGCCGCCGCCCACCGACTCGCTCGCCAGCTTGCGCCGGCTGCGCGAGCGCTTGGTGTGCGTCCACGTCGAAGCCAACGCCTGGCCTGCCCGACACCCTCAGCGCCCCGCGCCGCAGCTGCTCGAGTGGCGCGCGCTGCGGCTCTCGACGGGTGAGCGGCTCGAGGTCACCTGCCGGCCGCGGGGCCCGCTGGGGCCTCTCACCGCGCAGCACCTCGGGCGCTCGGCCGAAGACTTGCTCGCCGGGGAGGACCTCGAGGAGCTCCACGCGCGCTGGGAGCGCTTCCGGCGCCCCGGAGAGGCGCTCGCGTGCTGGGGCACCTTTGGCGTGGGCCTGGCCCTGGAGGAGGGGCTGCCGCTGCCGGCGGAGCGGGTGGACGGACGTCCGCCGAGCGCTGCACCACGCGCTCCAGCTCAGGGTCGGCAGCCAGGAAGCAGCCGCGGCTCACCTCGGCCTGACTCCGCCGCCGGAGGGGAGGGCGCGCGGTGAACGTCGCTTGGAGCTCCTGGCCGCGGTCGTGGAGCGGCTGCTCGACTCGGACGGCTAGCGGGGAGTCCGCGCTCGCGCGTCTACGCCTCCACCACCGTCGCCCGCTTGTAGCCGTTCCGCTCCAGGCTCAGCCTGGGGAACAGGCCCTGGCGCCACGTCAGGTGGTTCTGGGCGTCGTCGAAGGCGTAGGGGCGCTTGTCACGCTTCCAGACCTGCAGCTGGAAGGCCTTGCTGGCCAGCTCGAAGAGCTTGTTGGTCGTCGCGCGCTGGCGGGGGTCTGGGTGGAGGCCGGCGCGGAGGATCTCGAGCACGGGCTGGGCGTTGCTCCCGACGCGGCCGGTGAGCGTGGCGGCGTCGACGGGGTCGGCCCCGCGGTGCTTGAGCTCGAACAAGGCCAAGAGCGGGTCCTCGTCGTTCTTCCACTCGTGCTCGAGGTGCTGGTAGGCGCGCACCCCGCTGATCCACTCGTAGAAGGTCAGGGTCAGCGCGTAGACGTCGGTCTGGGGCCCGTAGATCCCCGGGATCAGCTCGCCCTCGGCGCCGGGGCGCGGGATCGACTCGGGGGGCAGGAACATCGGGCTGCCGATCAGGCCGCGCAGCCGCCCCTGGGCTTCGCGCAGGACCTCGCGGTGTTGCGCGCAGCCGAGGTCGACGAACACGGGCTCGTAGCGCCCCTCGGCCAGGCGCGTCAGGTAGGCCTCGTCGTCGAGGGGCTCCGCGCTGGGCATGCGGAGCATGACGTTCGCCGGCTTGATGTCGCAGAGCACGAGCGGCAGCTTGCGGCGGAAGTGCAGCCCCTTGACCCGGTCGAGCAGGTTCACGAAGAGCTCGACCGCGCTGGCGGGGTCGACCGGGATCCGGCCCCGGCCCTCGGGGCCGCGGTAGCGCTCGTGCGGGGTGGCGCGCAGGCGCTCGAGCACCAGGTAGGGGCGCTCCTTGCTGTCGAGGCCGTGGTCGAGCAGCTTCACGACCCGGTAGTCGATCTGGGAGTAGATCAGCCGCTCGGCGTTGACCGCCGCCGCCTCCTTGGCGCGCTTGATCACGGCTCGCTCGACGGGCCGCAGGAAGGCGGGGAAGTCCTGGCGGCCGAGGACCTCGACCTCGTAGACGATCCCCTGGGTCCCCTGGCCGAGGCGGCGCTTGATCCGGTAGGCGCGCTGGGTGTCGTCGCTGAGCAGGAGCTGGCTGCGCTCGGCCCGGGTCGGGGTCGGGCTGGGCGGCGGCGGGGGCGGCTCGGTCGACTCGAGCAGGTGGGAGCGGGCCAGGGTCGCCCACTCCTCGTCGAGGCTCATCCGCTCGAGGCCCGGCCGGGTCGCGTCGTCCTCGGGGGAGGGGGTCGGCTGTCCGCCGGTGAGGAGCTTGCCCTCCTTGGTGTAGTAGCGGCTGGAAGCGGGCGGGCCGGCGGCTGGCTGCGGCGCGGCGGGAGCGGTGATCTCCTCGTCCCCCCGCGGGAAGCCCTCGGGTCGCAGGGGCTGTTCTCCGCTGAGCACGCGCTCGATGCTCTCGAGGGCCTCCCGCGCGCTGGCGTAGCGGTGGTCTCGCTGGCGAGCGGCGAGGAAGCCGATCAGCGCCGAGGCGGCGGGGCTGACCTCGACCTCGGGGTCGAAGCCGCGCGCCGCGGGGACCGAGCGGTTGACGTGCTGGCTGATCACGGCCACCGCCGTGCGGCCCTTGAAGGGCAGGCGCCCGGTGATCATGTGAAACAGGGTCAGGCCGAGCGAGTAGAGGTCGGCGCGCACGTCGAGGGTGATCTCGTCGAGGGCCTGCTCGGGGGCCATGTAGTGGGGCGTGCCCATGACCAGCCCCGCGGTGGTCATGCGGGTCCCCTGCTCGACTTCGCGCACGAGGCCGAGGTCGCTCAGCTTGGCTCCCTCCTCTCCCAGGAGCACGTTGGCCGGCTTGACGTCCCGGTGCACGTAGCCGTGCTCTTCGGCGCTGACGAGGGCGGCGGCGACGTCGCGGGCCACGGCCAGGGCCTCGGCCTCGGGCAGGCGGGTGCGCTCCTCGAGGACCTGCTCCAGGGAGGGCCCCGGGACGAACTCGAACACGATGTAGTGCAGCCCGCGCTCGGCGTTCTGGCCGGCCTGATAGACTCGGACCACGTTGGGGTGGACCAGCTTGGCGGCGGCCTGCGCCTCCTGCGCGAAGCGGGCCACGAAGGCGGGGTCCTCGGCGTGGCGGACGTGGAGGACCTTGATCGCGACGGGGCGCGAGAGGCTGAGCTGCTCGCCCCGGTAGACCCGGCCCATGCCGCCCTCGCCGATCAGGGCCTCGATTCGGTAGCCGTCGAAGACCTCGCCCAGCTCCAGGGTCGCGAAGGGCGTGCCCCGCTCGGGGGTGGGGTCGTCGTCGCGCGCGCCGCCCTGGGTGTGGACGAAGAGCGACTGCAGGAAGGCCACGAAGAAGTCGTCGAAGCGCATCTCCTCGCGGATCCGGTCGAGGAAGTGCTCGCCCCCGTGCTCGCGGCTGGCGACCCAGGTCGCGTCGTCGGCCAGCTCGGCGTGCAGGGCCGGGGGGAGGAGGAAGCCCGCCTCGCGCATGCCCTCGGCGCCCAGGGCCCAGGTCTGGGCCGCGAGCAGGCCGACGTGGTCGAGCCGCTCCGCTTCGGGCACCGCTTCGAAGCGGTCCTCGAAGAGCTCCAGCAGGGTTGGTTCGCCGTCGGCCATCGGTCTAGCAACCTAGCGCCCCGGCGCGGCAGGCGCGACGTGGAGTGTCGGCGCCTGCCACGGACCCGACTCCGGAAGCAAGCCGCCGCCCCAGAGGGCGGCGGCTCGGTTGGCGGAGGCGCAGCAGCCCCACCTAGCTCGCGACGGGGCTGGGCTCCGCGGGCTCGGGGGTCTCGACCGCTTGGAAGGTCAGGATCCCCTCGGGGTGCGCGTCGACCAGGATCGTCTGCCCCTCCTTGTAGGCGCCCTCGAGGATCGAGAGCGCGATCGGGTCCTGGACCTCGCGCTGGAGCACGCGCTTGAGCGGGCGCGCGCCGAACTCGGGGTCGTAGCCCTGGCTCGCCAGGCGCTCCTTGGCCGCCTCGCTCAGCTGCAGGCCGAGGCCCCTCTGCGCCAGGCGCCCGCGCAGCTCCCCGAGCTGGATCTCGAGGATCCGCTTCACGTGCTCGAGCTCGAGCTTGTGGAAGAGGAGGGTCTCGTCGATCCGGTTGATGAACTCGGGGCGGAAGTGGTGGCGGAGCATGCCGAGCACCTCGCGCCGCGTGTCCTCGTCGACCTGGCCGTGCTCGTCCCAGGTGCCCTGCTGAATCCGGGTCGTGCCGATGTTGCTGGTCATGATCACGACCGTGTTGCGGAAGTTGACCGTTCGCCCCTGACCGTCGGTCAGGCGACCGTCGTCGAGGAGCTGCAGCAGGGTGTTGAACACCTCGGGGTGCGCCTTCTCGATCTCGTCGAAGAGCACGACCGTGTAGGGCCGGCGCCGGACGGACTCGGTCAGGCGGCCGCCCTGCTCGTAGCCGACGTAGCCGGGAGGCGCCCCGATCAGGCGCGAGACCGCGTGCTTCTCCATGTATTCGGACATGTCGATCCGCACCATGGCGTCGTCGCTGTCGAAGAGGAACTCCGCCAGGGCCTTGGCCAGCTCGGTCTTGCCGACGCCGGTCGGGCCCAGGAAGAGGAAGCTCCCGATCGGACGGTTGGGGTCCTGGAGCTCGGCCCGGGCGCGCCGGACGGCGTTGGCCACGCTGCGCACGGCCTCGAGCTGACCGATCACGCGGTCGCCGAGGCGCTGCTCCATCTTGAGCAGCTTCTCGCGCTGGCCTTCCAGCATTCGCTCGACCGGGATCCCCGTCCAGCGAGCCACGACCTTGGCGATGTCGGCGTCGCTGACCTCCTCGCGCAGCAGGCGCTGCCCGCGGCCCTCGATCTCGGCCTGCATTTGCTCGATCCGGGTCTCGAGCGTCGGCAGGACCGAGTGGCGCAGCTCGGCGGCCCGGTTGAGGTTGCCCTCGCGCAGGACCTGCTGCTCCTCGGTCTTGCGCTCCTCGAGCTCGACCTTCAGCCCGCGCAGCTCCTCGATCTGGCCCTTCTCGACCTCCCAGCGCGCCCGCAGCGTGCTGAGGGCCTCGCGGACCTCGGCCAGCTCCTTCTGGATCTTGCCCAGGCGGACCTTGCTCTCCTTGTCGCGCTCCATTTGGAGCGCCTGCTCCTCGACCTCGAGGCTGAGCGCCTTGCGCTCCAGCTTGTCGATCTCGACCGGCGAGCTGTCGAGCTGGAGCCGGAGCGCGCTGGCGGCCTCGTCGACGAGGTCGATCGCCTTGTCCGGCAGGAAGCGCTCGGCGATATAGCGGTGGCTCAGGCGCGCCGCCGCGACCAGCGCCGCGTCCTGGATCCGCACGCCGTGATAGACCTCGTAGCGCTCCTTGAGCCCGCGCAGGATCGTGAGCGTGTCCTCCACGTTGGGTTCGCCCACGTAGACCTGCTGGAAGCGGCGCTCGAGGGCCTTGTCCTTCTCGACGTGCTGGCGGTACTCGTCCAGGGTCGTCGCGCCAATGCAGCGCAGCTCGCCGCGGGCCAGGGCCGGCTTGAGCAGCTGGGCCGCGTCCTGGGCGCCCTCGGTCTTGCCGGCGCCGACGACGGTGTGCAGCTCGTCGATGAACAGAATGATCTCGCCGTCGCCGCGCTCGACCTCGCGCAGGAGCGCCTTGAGGCGGTCCTCGAACTCGCCGCGATACTTGGTGCCCGCGACCAGGGCGCCCATGTCGAGCGAGAGCAGGCGCTTGTGCTTGAGGCCCTCGGGCACGTCGCCCTGCACGATCCGCAGCGCGAGGCCTTCCGCGATCGCGGTCTTGCCCACGCCCGGCTCACCGATCAGGACGGGGTTGTTCTTGGTCCGGCGAGAGAGGACCTGCATCACGCGGCGGATCTCGCCGTCGCGGCCGATCACGGGGTCGAGCTTGCCGGTCCGGGCCAGGCGGGTCAGGTCGCGGGTGAACTTCTCGAGCGTCTGATACTTGTTCTCGGGCTCGCGGTCCGTCACTCGCTGCCCGCCGCGGATCGTCTTGAGCGCCTCGAGGATCACCTCCTCGCTCACGCCCGCGCCCTTGAGCACGCTCATGGCCGGGCCCTTGGTCCGCGCCATGGCGATCAGGAGGTGCTCGGTCGAGAGGTACTCGTCGCCGAGCTTCTTCATCGCCTTCTCGGCGTCGGCGATCACCTTCTCCATGTCGCGGGAGATCCCGATCTGCCCGGTGTCGCCGCTGGCGCTGGGCAGCTTGCCCAGCTCGACCGCGAGCCCGGCCTGCAGGACCTGAGGCGTCGCGCCGACCTTCTCGAGCACGGGGCGGACGACGCCGTCCTCTTGCGCGATCAGCTCGAAGAGCAAGTGGACCGGCGTGATCTCGGGGTTGCCGTTGTTGCTCGCCAGCTGCTTGGCGGCGAGCAGAGCCTGGTGACTCTTGACGGTGAACAGCTCTGGATTCATAGGACCTCTCCCTTCCTGACGCTCTGGAGAGATCAAGCTCCGTGCCGCGCGCTAAGTCACGTCCTCACGAAGACCAGGCCATCCCCTAATGCCAGTGTGACAGGAACGCCCGCTCGCCAGCGCTAGTCGGCCACGTCGCTAGAGACCGCCAGTATCGCTTCCTTGCCCTGCCCCTCGCGCAACACGAGGTGGAAGCGGCCGTCCTCGCCGGCCCAGGACTCGATCACCAGCGAGGCGTGGGCGGCCGGGGTCTCGGCCTCGCCTTCCTCGCGCAGGAAGTCGGGCACGGCTCGCTCGTCGCGCAGCAGGCGGAGCAGGTGGCCGTCCCGGACGGCCTTCTCGAGGGTCAGGCGGAGCAGGTCGAGGTCGACGCCCCAGGCGCCGCGGTCCTCGCTCGGGAGCAGCTCGACGAGGACCAGGCCCTCGACCGTCTGGCTGCGCGCGGCCGCGGCGGGGGCCCACCCCTCCTGCTCGCGCAGGGCGGCGTGCAGGCGCGAGGAGGCCTGGCGGACCTGGGTCGGCCCGGGGGCGACGCCGCTGGGGAGCGTCGGATCGGCCGGTCTCGTCGAGGCGCAGCCGAGCAGGGTCGCCAGGGCCAGCAGGAGCGCCAGCCTCACCCCTTGGAGCCGGCTCGCCGGGCGAGGAGGTCGCGCAGCGCGGCCTCGAGGCTGCCGGGGCCGCCCTCCCAGGGGCGGACGTAGCGGACCCGGCCGCCGTGGTCGATCGCGACCCCCGCCGGGAGGGCTCGCACGCGCCAGGCGCGGGCCACGTCGCTGGCGAGGCCCTTCTGGCCGTGACCCTGGCGCCAGGTCCAGCCCTCCTTGGCGATGGTCTGCTCGAGGGCGGCCCGCTCCTTGTCGAGGTTGATCCCGACCACGACCAGGTGCTCGCTGGCCAGGGCCTGCTCGACCTTGCGCGCCTCGCGCAGGACCTCGAGCGAGCCGGGCAGCTCGCTGCTCCAGAACACGAGGAGCACGACCTGGCCCTTGAGCTCGTCGAGGCGCAGGGGCTTGCCCTCGAGGTCGGCCAGGCCGAGGGGCGGGGGCGCCGTGCCCAGGCGGTCCAGCTCGCGCAGCATGGCGCGCCGGCGGACCTCGGCCCGGAGCAGGTCGTCGAGCTGATCGCCGGCCAGCTCCGCCAGGCGGGCCCGCCGCTTGCCGATCTCGCCCGCCTGGAGCTTGATCAGCTGCTTGAGCTCGGCGGGCTTGCTCCCCGCCAGGCGCCGCGCGCGCAGCTGCTCCTGGAAGTGAGCCTGGGTGGCCAGGAGCCCCAGGGCGAGCGCGACGTGGTGGCGCTGGCCGCCCTTGTCCCGCAGCTGGCCCTTGGCGTCGCGCGCGACGAGGAGCGAGGCCGCCTTGTCGGCGTGCTCGCGGGCCTTGAGGTAGGAGTCGGCCAGCAGGCGCGCGGCGCGCCCCTTGTCCTGCAGGGGCAGGTTCTTCTCCGCCAGGCGCAGCCGCGCCAGGTCGAGCAGGGCCTCGGGGTCCTGGCCGACCTCGTCGAGGTGCTCGTTCAGCTGGCGGCGCGCCTTGCGCACGCGGCCGCTGCCGACGTCGTCGGACCAGCGCCCGATCAGGCGGTCCACGTCGCGGCGCCACTTGTTGGTGTCCTGGCCGGCGGCGGGCGTCAGGCAGGCCAGCGCCAGGGAGAGGGCGGCCAGCAGCTTCGCTCGGGTCATGTTCGCTCCAGAGGCCGCGCGCGCGCCGCGGCGGAGCGCGATCATAGCGGGAATGGGGAGAACGGGCGCAAGCTCGCCAGAACGCTGACCTGGCCTCGTGGTCGTGAGGGATTTGGTGCACCTGACGCGCTGCGTTACGCGCCTGTGTTCTATGCTTTAGCCCACGCAGGAGTCGCCCGGTGGCAGACGAGCAGCTCGAACACTCGGTCGCGGAGCTGGAGGAGGGGATCACCCTCGCCTCCGGCAAGGAATACGAAGTCACCGAGCTGGTGGCCACGGGCAAGCTCCGCTTCGTGATCAAGGACGAGGAGGGGGTCGAGGCCCTCGCCGACCAGGACTTCACGCTCAAGGGCGCCGAGGGCTTCGAGCACAGCGCCAAGACCGACGCCGACGGCGCCTACGAGCACGCCGACCCGGTCCCCTTCGGCGACTACGACCTCGAGGTCGGCCAGGCCCTGCGCCGCCTGCAGGCGGTCAACGAGAACAGCCCGCCCCAGATCGTCTCGATCGGGGGCGAAGAGCGCGAGGACCCCTACGACCCGCCCGGCTCGGACGAGGACGAGGAGGAGGAGCAGGACGACGAGGTCCCCCTCGTCGAGATCATGAGCGAAGGCGGGCGCGAGGCCGCGCCCGACGTGCTCGACGTGGGCGTCGCGATCGTGCTGGAGGCCGTCCCGACCCCCTCGGACCTGACCGGGACCTGGGAGTGGACCTGCGAGAGCGACAAGGTGTCGCTGACCCCCGTCGAGGGCTCGCCGCACCAGGCGACCCTGACCTGCGACGACGTCGAGGCCGACGGGACCGAGATCACGATCAAGGCCAAGCTGACCCCCGAGCGCGAGGGCGTCGCCGAGAGCGACGACGAGCACCCCATGACGATCCGCCGCCAGGTGGTCGAGGTGTTCTTCCAGCGCTCGCCCGGCAAGCCCGACGGCGACGTGCGCGGGATCACCGGCCTCGACTACCGCGTGGTCGCGGGCGGGCGCGAGGTCCAGACCGGCACGACCGGCGAGGACGGCAAGATCGAGGCGATCTGTATCGAGGGCGAGGCGACCCTGGAGCTGCTCTGGGAGGGCAACCCGGTCGCCAGCTACGAGCTGACCGTGCGCGAGGACGAGTGGGAGGAGGTGACCACGCTGACGGGACAGCAGCGGCGGCTCAACCTGCTCGGCTATCAGCTCGGCGGCGGGACCGAGGGGACCGGCGTCGACGGCTCGATGGGCCGGCGGACCGATCGCGCGATCCTCGACTTCCAGATCGACCAGAAGATCAACCACGACGGCGTCGTGGGCGGCACCACCCGGACCAAGCTGACCGAAGCGGCGGGGGAGTAGCGTGGCGATTCCGCTCGAGGCCCAGGCCGAGACCCAATACGTGGTCCCGCTGCGCTTCAAGCGCGCGGCCTTCACCTACGCGGGCTTCGAGACGCCGGAGCTCGACACGCGCGGCTACGAGATGGGGACCCGCCCCAGCGGCTGGGGCAGCAGCGACGCGCGCGGGCCGATGCTCGGGATCATGAACGGCCAGGAGGTGCGGGTGAAGATCGAGCGCGAGCGCCTCGACGAGGCCGCGCCCGTGTTCGTGACCAGCACCAACCCCGCGATCGTCGAGATCACCGAGCCCGAGAACGGCGGGCCGCTCCCCGCCAGCGGGATCTTCAAGTGCAAGGCGCTGGCCGGGGAGGGCGACCACCCCGTGATCCAGGCTCGCCTCGGCTCGGCCGAGGGCCCGGTCCTGGCGGAGCTCGAGCCGCACACCTTCTCGCGCCTGCGGATCGCGATCACCCCGCACAACGTGCGGATCGACGGGGCGGGCGGGAACGGGACCCGCGCTTCGCTGACCCGGCTGGCGGACATCCTCCGCCGCGTGCGCAAGATCTGGCGCCCCTGCGGGATCGACTTCACGATCAACGCCACGATCAACGACAACATCACGCTCGGCAGCAACATCACCGACACCTTCGACAACGCCTCGACCTGGGCGGGAGACATCCGCCAGATCCTCGGGCTGCAGCGCACGCGCCTCAGCTTGCCCGCGGGGACCAACGATCAGTCGATCAACATGTACATGATCGACACCTTCAGCAATCCGGGCTTCGTCGGCTACGGGATCAGCCGCGACACGGCGGACTCGATCGGCTCCGACACGGGGATCGTGATCAACTGCGCCGGCGTCAACGGCAACGAGGTCCAGGAGGAGCGGACCGCGCGCACGGTCGCCCACGAGATCGGCCACTTCCTCCGTCTCAAGCACGTCGAGGAGAAGAACGCCGCGGACGCGGTCGAATACACCTACGGGCTGTGGCAGCTGATGTACCCCAAGTCGTGGGTGCCGGCCGACGCCCGGATCAAGGAGTTCGGCAACGGGACCCGCGCCCGCGGCCACCTGATCACGCTCAAGAACCACCAGCACCACAGCACCGACGGCGAGTGCGACACCGCGCGCCGCTCGATCCGCGACGGCAACTGGACTTGAAGTGCTCCGCCTCGAGCTCCCCTGCGCGGCCGCGCTCGTCCTGCTCTGCGCTGGCGCCGCTCTCTCCCAGGAGGACCCCGTGACCGTCGAGGTGCTCGTCGACCAGGTCAAGGCCAACGACTACGACGCCCAGGGGACCGCCGTCAAGCTCGGCGCCTCTGGCTCAGAGGCCTTGATCCCCCTCGTCGAGAGCAGCGAGGAGTACCGGCTCCTGGCCGCGATCTGCCTCAACCTGACCGGCGGGCCGAAGGCCGCCGCGAAGGGGCTCGAGCTCTTGCGGGACCGCGACCCGCAGCTGGTCTCGATCGGGATCAAGATCCTGCACCGCACCCCGCCCGAGGGCCACGAGGACGAGCTGCTCTCGCTCTACGAGAGCACGCGCGACGAGTATCTGCGCGAGCAGCTGCCCGTGATCGCGAGCCGGCTCAAGGCGCCGCGCCCCGCGGCCTGGCTGGAGCTCGAGAAGAGCCGCCACCGCTGGCCCGAGGATCAGGCGGAGCCTGGGCCGGAGCAGGTCCTGGCCGTGGCCAACCCGGGCCTGGTCAAGGGGGTGGCCCGCATGGGGAACGCCCCGGCGCAGCGCGAGTTCAACCGGCGCGTCGCGCGCGCCAAGGGCGAGGCGCTCCGGCGCTGGATCGAAGAGGCGGTCGCGATCAAGGAGCCCTGGGTCGTGGACGGGCTCTCGACCTTGCTCGGCGACGAGCAGGTCCTGGTCGAGATCGGCGCCGACGGCATGCCCAAGACCATGGTGCGCGCCTGCGACCTGGCGGTGTGGGGGATCGCGGAGGTCAAGGGGCTGGACTTCGGCTTCAAGGTCGACCGCTTCAGCAACTACTCGCCGGCCCAGCGCGAGGTGGTGCGCCGCAAGCTCGTGACGGGCGGGAGCTGAGCGAATGCCAGAGACCGAAACGCAGACGCAGGAAGAAGAGCAGCAGGAGGGCTCCGTCGACGCGGTCAGCTCGCGCACCTTCAAGCGCTTCCTCTGCCAGCTGCAGCCGCCCAAGGGCGAGGACAACGTCGAGACGGTCCCCTACACCCTGACCGTGACCGCGCCCCGGCGCGCGACGCCCAAGTGGGTGACCCCGGTCCCCTACACGCCCGCGGCCGACGCCCCGCCCACGCCGACCTGCTACCTGCAGATCTGGGAGATGGACCTCTTCGCGACCCAGAAGTGGAGCGGGAACGAGGAGACCGACTTCCACAACGAGAACCGCAACCAGCTCCTGGCGGCGATCCCGGGGGTCATGGTCCGGACCGGCGAGGGGAGCGAGGTCGGCTACACCTTCCGCGCCCTGGGGGGTCCTTCGCCCACGCGCAGCGAAGACCCCCTGAACGGCTCGATCCAGGTCGAGCTGCAGGACTTCGAGGGCGAGCTGCAGACCCACGTGATCAACCTGCCCGAGTACGAGAGCGTGCTCGAGATCGCCTGCGTGCTGACCGAGAAGGCCAACGACTCGCGCATGGACCAGGTCGCGGACTGCTCCGCGATCGCCTTCGTCCACAACGTGCGGGCCAGCGCGCGGCGCCAGATCGAGGAGCGGGGCGGGATCTCGATCGCGCTCGTGTCCGACTACGACCTCGGCGACGAGAGCACCAAGGAGCAGCGCAACAACGCCGAGCTCTCGCGCCAGGCCAAGGCCATGATCGGGACCCTGCCCACCTTCGTGGTCAAGGACGGCAAGCTGCGCTTCGGCTACCACCTGGTCAAGGGCTACACCTCGGCGCCCAGCAAGCTCTCGGAGGTCCGCCAGGCGGTCGCCAAGGAGCTCGAGCTCGGGGTGGCCCCCAAGGTCACGACCCTGACGCTCTACGCCCACGGGGTGCGCCACAAGCTCCAGCTCAACCCCGACGGCTACGGCGAGAGCGGCTCGGTGCAGGCCAACAAGGTCGACTCCTTCGTGAGCGCCTTCAAGGAGCACCTCGGCCGCGGCCTGGTCGTGTCGCTCTTCGCCTGCAACAACGGGCGCGGGGCGCGCGCCGGCGGCAAGTTCTGGGGCGGGAGCACCGACCCCTCCTACGCTCACCCCCTGGTGGGCGAGATCCCTGGGCACGACTCGCTCGGCTGGACCCTCCTGACCGAGCTCGAGCGGCAGGGGCTCGAGGACGTGACGGTGTGGTCGCACACGACGGCCGGACACACGACCCGCAACGCGCGCCTGCGCGTGTTCTCCAGCTGGGGCGTGGCCGACTTCACCAGTGTGCTCTTCGGGGGGCGCAACGTCGCCACCAAGACCTATCGCCACTACGCGAGCCGCTTCAGCTACAGCTTCAGCAAGCAGAAGCCCGACGTGGCGATGAAGAAGGTGCTCAACGCCAACAAGATCCGCTCGATCAGCGTGCAGAGCGCGCGCTACCTGCCCTGGGCCTGGCAGCACGGCGAGTCGCCCGACCCCAAGGGGGAGGGCTTCCACCCCATGGCCCAGCAGGTGACCGAGGCGATCCTCGCGGGGATCCGCGGGCTGATGGCGGTCGAGGACCTCGAGGACGAGGCCTGGATCTACGAGGACGACGCGACCAAGCTCCATATCACCGGGCGCAGCAGCCGCGGCGGGAAGGAGCGCCTGAGCGCCCACTTCGACCTGCGCGAGTTCCAGCGCGCCGAGGGCGGGAGCCCGCTCCGGCTCGGGGTCCGGCTGGTGCAGGCCCTCGAGATCCTGCGGGTCCGCACCCGGACCGCGATCAAGGTCGAGGCCCTGCTCGAGGGCGGCGAGGGCGTGCGGCTGCGGGTCCACCGCAACCAGCGCGAGAAGGTCATGAGCGGCGCGCGCGCGCTCCAGCAGGAGGGCCTCTTGACCGGCGCCTGGGAGGTGGCCGAGCGGATCGTGATCTCGACCAGCGGCTTGACCTACACCGGCAGCGAGGAGGACCCGCTGGAGTGGGTCACCGGGACCCAGGGCGAGCGCTACGCCGGCGCGCGCGTCACGCACGGGATCGCCTGGGAGGCGGTCTCGAGCGGGGGGCGCGTGCACCGCAAGCTGTGCCTGATCGGGCAGCGCCTGATCGCGGCCGGCGCCACGCTGGCCGGCGTCTCCAACGCGGGCGACGCGCTCCGCCTCGACGGGGGCACCCCCGAGGCGGGCGAGGCGCTCGAGGTCAAGGCGCGCGAGTTCCTCGGCGCAGGCCAGGACGGCCTGGTCCTCGACCGGCTGAGCCGCGACGCGGGGATCGTCACGATCGGGGTCACGGCCAGCGCGCCGGACGAGTAGGCCTCAGGGCATGACCACGCGGTAGGTGACCGAGGTCAGCTCGTCGAGCTGCTCGCCGCCGGGGGTCTCGAGCGTGAAGCGGAAGTAGACCGAGTAGGGGCTCCCGTCCGCGTCGAGGGGCTGGAAGAACACCCGCCCGGTCGGCTGGTGGGACTCGCTGCGGGTGACCGGGATCAGGACCTCGTCCAGGAGCGGGTCGCTCCAGAGCTGGTCGCGGAAGGCGCGCAGCCGGACTTGGCAGCCGGCGCCGAAGTCGACCGTCGGCCCGACGTGGAGGTAGCCCCGACGCGGGTAGGGGATATCGGTCGTGTCGCGCGTGTCGTCGGGGTGGACCACGTAGCGGTTGCCGTCGTAGAGGCGCGGCGTGGGCAGCTCGCGGAAGCGCACCTCGAGCGGGCCCTCGACCTGGATCGTGGCCCGGCTCTCGTCGAGGAGCTCGAGCTTGGTGTCGAGGCGGTAGTCGGCCCCGGTCGGCGCGCCCCAGAGCAGCCAGGGCTGGCGAACCATGAGCTTGTTGAAGTGCTGGCCCAGCCACTCGACCACCGGTCGCTCGCGCGCGGCGAGGGCCTGGCTCTGGCTCGGCTCGAGCCCCTCGATCCGGCGCGGGTCGCCGGGGTAGACGCGGCGGGTCCCGAGCGAGCGGCCGCTGGGCGTGTTGAGGGTCAACGCGAAGCGGTGCCCCACCGCGCTCTTGTTGAGCTTGAACTCCAGCCAGTCGAGGCCGAGGTCGGCCGGGTCGCGCTGCATGGAGACGTGGACGGACCACTGCAGCGCGTAGAAGTTCCCGATCACCTCGCTGAAGGCCATGTCGCGGCTGACGCCCCAGGGGCAGGTCTCGAGCCAGTCGACGACGGGGGCGTCGGTGGTGAACACGACCCACACCGCGCCCACGATCGCGACCACGGCGCCGATCCCCGTCAGGGCCGCGCCCGCGAAGCCGCCCAGCGCGAAGCCGACCACGCTCACGCAGGAGGCCGTGAGCGAGATCAGGTGCCCGTACATCACCCCGGTCTGGCCCTTCTTGCCCGCGTCGACGGCCTCGAAGGCCGACACGACGCCGGAGGCCACGGCCGCCGCCGCGCCCATCACGCGGAGGGTGGTGCGCGCGCCCTTGCTCAGCTGGGTGCCCGAGAGCGAGGCCTGCTCCTTGAGCGAAACCTCGCTCAGGGTCTTGATCAGGGCCAGGGAGTCCGCCGCCAGTCCGGCCAACTCCTTGGAGTTGGCTTGGCCCCACTTCTCGCCCAGCTTGAGCGCGGCGATCGCGACGCTGAACGCGTCGAGCAGGACACCCAGGGCGTCCCAGGCGCCAGCGCCATCAGCGCCTCGCTTGTATTCGAGGTCGAGGGCCTCTGGCGTCAGGCGCCCCTCCTTGCTCAACGCGAGGATCTCGAGGTGCCGCCCGCCGAAGCTCTTGGCGCGACGCTCGACCTCGTCGAGGAACTGCTGGGCGGTGCCGTGGTGCACGTCCTCCATCAGCTGGGCGCAGCGGCCGAGCTCGAAGTCGGTCAGGAGCGCGTCGAAGGTCGTGAGCGCCTTGCGGGCCCGCTTGAGCTCGAGGCGCGCCACGAAGGCCTGGCCGACCTTGACCCTCACGTCATTGTTCGCGTCGTAGGTCCCCTTCGCGAGCTTGACCATGGCGAAGGCGAAGCTCCAGGTCCAGAGCGCCGGCTGGATCCGCTCACGTCCGGCGCGTTCGAGCACGAAGCGGGCCTTGTCGGGCTCAGGCCCGCCGGTCGCCTCCAGGAAGGCCGCGCCCTTGGCGCTCAGCCACTCGGCCCCGTGCTCCGTCTCGGGCAGGCCGACCGCGGCCTCGTTCAGCAGGCGGGGCAGGTCCTCCTCGAGCGCCGCGCCGTGTTCGTAGCGCTCGTCGTGGAGGTGGGGCGAGAACTCCTCGTCCAGGTAGCTCGTGAGCCTGCGGGCCGCGGCCTCGCGCTCGCGCAGGGCCTCTTGCCGGCCCCGCTCCATGTCGCCGAGGTCCTGCTCGAGCCAGGTGAAGGGCCAGGAGCTGGCCTCGCCCTGCTGGTTGCGCCCCAGCAGGCGCGCCCACAGCTCCTCCTCGCTGTAGTCCTTCAGCCCGGCCCACTTCGAGCCGGCCCGCTCGGGGTTCTCGGCCAGCCACTTCACGACCGAGGCCACGAAGTTGCCGGCCTGCAGCCGCTCGGCGTAGCTGCGGGTCAGCCGGTCGCAGCGCTCCATGGCGGCCCGGAAGCGCTGGACCTCGGCGTTGAACGCCTGCAGCGGACAGGCCGCGCCGAGGTCGCACACGCGCGGTCCGCTGTGGGCCAGCTCGCCCGCGACGTAGAAGGGGATCCGCTTCTCGGACACGATCCCGTAGCGGTTGGTCAGGCGCAGGCGCGCGTTGTAGGGGCCGGGCTGCTGGGGCAGCTCGACCTCCATTCGCCGGCCGCCCGTGTCCTCGGGGTGCGAGTCGGGGGTGGGGTCGCCGTCGCGGCACCAGGGCCGGATCGTGTCGCCGACCACGAACTCCTCGCCCTGCTCTCCCTGGCAGATCACGAGCTCGAGCCCGCAGCGGGCGTGGCTGCCCGAGAGCGTCCAGCTCAGGCGCGGCCGCTCGCTGGGGGGCACCTCGGGGAAGGACCCCTCGCCCGCGCCCGCGAAGGTGAACGAGACCAGGCGCGGCATTTCGTAGTTCTCGCGCAGCCGGATCAGGGCCTGGGTCTGGGGCGCGCCCCCCGCGAGCACCTCGAGGTCGGCCTCCCAGAACACGCGCTGGAAGCGCTGGTTGACGTGGTCGTGCGCGCCGACCAGGAAGGGCCCCTCGCGGCTCGAGCTGGCGCCCACGTCGAGCACGTCCTGGGCCTCGCTCTTGTTCATTTGGCGGTTGACCGAGAGCCGCAGCTCGTGGGCTTCGGGCCAGAGCACGCGCCAGGAGATCCGCGTGTCGTGGCGCGGCGTGATCTGGCCCCAGAACCAGAACTTGGCGTCCTCGCCGTCCGGCCAGTCGAGGGCCTGGAACGAGCCGAGCTTGCCCTGCACGCGGCTGGCCTCGGTGTAGTAGGGCGTGCCGTAGCGCGGGTGGCCGCCCTCCATCGTGCGCTGGAGCAGCTCGGGCAGCTTGCCCGTCTCGGCGTGCGGGCGCCCCTCGACGGCGAACTCGAACACGCCCCACACCTCGACCTCGCGCGCGACCGTCTCGCCGCCCGCGCTGGCCTCGAGCCGATAGACGCCGCCCTCTCCCGGCGGCTGCGCGATCGGGTCCAGCTCGAGCCAGGGCTCGCCCGCGCGGGTCCGCTCGAGCAGGTCGACCTCTCCCGGCTGGAGCACGAGCCGCTCGCAGCTCTGGACCGCCCACTCCAGGCGGACTCGGGCGCCGGGCGCCATCAGCACCCGCTCGCCGAGCGCGTCGGCTCCCTGATCGGCGCGGCGCCCGCGGAACTCCACGATCTCGAGCCCGATCCGCAGCTCGATCGGCGTCGCGTCCGCGCGCGGCGCGCTGGGCCCCCGCCCGCTGGCGAGGAGCAGCCCGAGCTGGCGCAGGCGCTCGCTCGCCTCGCGCTCGGCCGGCCGGGGGGGGCGCGCCACCTGGCCGGGGGCGTTGGCCGGCGGGTAGGCGCCCTCGAGGCGCGAGCAGCCCTTGGCGCCGAGCGCCGCGGCGTCGAGGCGCTCGAGCCGGTCGGGCTGGAGCTCATGGTTGGTGTTGCGCACGATCACCGAGACCGCCCCAGCGGGCGGCCGCTCGCGGCCGGCGACCAGCTCCATGTAGTCGCAGGCCACCGCGCGGTAGGCGGCGTTGCCCGAGACGTACCACAGGCGCCCGCGCTCGGTCCCCTCGGTCTCGGCCCACACCACGGTCACGACGTGCCCGCTGGCGGGGCCCGAGTGGGTCCGCACCGAGAGCACGTCGCCTGGCTGAGGGCGCTGGTCGGGGCTCGCGCTCTGGCCCTGGATCTGGCTCACCTTGCAGCCGTGCTCGGTCGCGTAGCCGTGCGCGCTGGTGGCGTAGCCGTAGAGCTCGAGCCCCTTCAGGAAGGACTTGCTCGCCGCCGAGGCGCAGTAGGCGAAGTCACCGCTGGCGCCAATGTTGCCCGCGCTCGCGCCGCCGTTCTCGGGCGTCCGCCCCAGGAGCGAGAGCTGGTACTCGACGCTGGCGGGCATCGCGACGCCCGCCGGCGCGTAGTAGGTCTCGACGAAGTAGGTGAAGTAGAAGGCCTCCTGCAGGCGGCTGTAGATCTCCTCCTGCAGGCCGAAGGCCCGCGCCGAGGTGCAGGCGCGCTGGAAGGCCGCCAGCCAGAGGGGGAGGCCCTGGCGCACGCCGGTGTCGGAGTCGCCGCCGCCCGCGGGCGGGGTCCCGCCGTCGGCGGCTTCGCAGGCCGCAGGGTCCACGCCGAGCGTGGCGCAGGCGCGCCGCAGCAGCCCGTCGAGCTCGCCGTCGACGAAGCCGCTCCCGTCGGGGAGGTAGGCCCCGCGTCGCTGGAAGTCGCCGCGGCGGAGGCGGGTCAGGGCGTCCTCGCTCGACTCCGCGTCGCTCGGGCTCGTCGAGCCCGCCGCCGAGGAGCCCGGCCCGGGCCCCGGCTCGCCGACGTGGATCGCGTAGTCCCCCGGCGGGAGCGCGTGCTCGATCCGCCCGTCCGCGGGGACGGTCCCGGCCCGCACCGCGACCCCGGCCCGCAGCACCCGGTAGGGCACGCCGCCGCTGGGCTGGCCGCCTTCGTCCAGGACCTGGCCGACCAGGAGGTGCGGCTCGGCCCCGCCCGGCAGGATCGGGTGCGCCTGATAGGTCGCGCCGCGATAGAGCTCGCCCAGAGGGGCGGCGCGCTCGGCGGGGAGGTGGTCCTCGCGCAGCAGGCAGAGGTCGAGGCGATCGGTGTGGATCGCGGGGTAGTCCGCCAGCTCGACCTCGAGCGGCGGCTGGGCGCCCCCGACCGCGACCGGCTCGAGCAAGGTCAGGGCCGCCAGGGCCTCGGCGGCGCGCCCCTCGAGCTCGGCGTCGATCGCCTGCAGGTAGAGGTCGTGGACCGCCTCCCAGTCGCGCGTGACCATCAGCTGCGGCGTGGGGTCGAGCCAGGTCCCGAACTCGCCCTGGTAGGCGCGCCGGAAGCGGTCGAGCGCGCTCTGGGTCTTGCCGTAGGCCAGCCCGTCCACTCCGCCGGGGTCGCAGTCCCAGCCCTTGCTCGCCGCGGCCCACTGGAGGATCCGCTGCATGTCGCGCCCGCTGCCGGCCTGGCGCGCGTGAGCGGCCCACTCGGAGCGCCCGCGCAGGAAGGCCAACAGGCTCGCCGCGCGCGCGGCGCCCAGGGCCTCGTCTCCGTGCGCGACCACGAGCAGCTGGCGAGCCTCGCCCGCGAGCGCTCGCGCGAGGACCGCGGCCAGCTGCACGAGCACGCTCGGGGCGGGGTCGTCGTCGCGACCGCTCGAGGGCAGGAGCAGCTCACCCGCCGCTTCGGCGTGGAAGGCCTGCGCCCCCTCCAGCTCGAGCACGTGCACCTCGCGCTCGGCGCGGGGCGCCAGCTGCAGCGCTTTGCCCTTGTACTTGTTCTTGCGGTAGACGTCGCAGCGCTTCCACTCGCAGCTCTCGCCTTCGTGGCAGCGCAGCTTGGGCCGGTCGTCGGCGGCGAAGAAGAGCACGTCCACCCGCTCGGCCTCGGCCGGGGCCCAGTCGCGGATCCGGACCCGCTCGGGCCCCCACGCGTCCTGGCAGCCCACGGCGCCGGGCCCGACCCACTGGATCGCCCCGCGCTGGCGCGCGAGGGCCTCGGCTCCGCCGACGGCGGCCGCGAGCCGCTGCTCGGCCTCCACAAAGCCCGCTGGCGAGCCCAGCGCGCGCTCGTAGGCCTGCGCGTCGCCGCTCAGCAGCGCGCGCGTCGCCTCGGCCCAGGGCCCCGCCTGCTCCCCGTGTCCCGCCACGAGCAGGTGCAGCTCGGGGACGCCCGCCAGGAGGCCCAGCACCAGCCCGAGCGCCTCGCTGAGGGCCGCCGTCGCGCCCGGCGCGAAGGCGGCCGCCGCCGAGACCGGCAGCACCGTCAGCGGGCGCGGCCCCCGCAGCCGAATCGCGGTCGTCTTGTCCTGGACCAGCCCCAGCACCTGGCGCTGCTTGGTCTCGTGAATCCACACGTCGAGGGGCCCGCTGGGCTGCGGCCCCGGCCCCGTCCCCGGCTCCTGGCCCCCGGCCCCAGGATCCTGGCCCCCGGCCCCGGCCCCAGGATCCTGGCCCCCGGCCCCGGCCCCAGGATCCTGGCCCCCGGCCCCGGCCCCGGCCCCGGCCCCGGCCCCGGCCCCGGCCCCGGCCTCCGGCTCCGGCTCCGGCTCCGGCTCCGGCTCCGGCTCCGGCTCCGGCTCCGGCTCCG
>MDTG01268174.1_pt1 | contig 22900 bp, 23 predicted proteins | sample 811421 | NCBI WGS metagenome assembly MDTG01 (sample SAMN05326645, study PRJNA326480) | marine metagenome | isolation source: seawater | place: Pacific Ocean: South East | collected 2011
GCTCTACGATACTCCCCATTGTTGTAGTACTCCTCTGCAGCTTTATACTTTCGGTTGTTATCGTCGCTGTTGAGTATTTTTTGATACTCATTACATGACGTAAGAAAAGTGAATAAAAACGGTACAATAAGGAATAGATTGAACTTTCTAGACATGGCGCGAAATTAATAAATTATTTACAGTTTTGATCTATTAATCAAGACCATAAAGTGCAGAAATTCAATTAAGATTGGGGCGATTGTTCTGATATCAATTTATTCAACTCGTCTTTCAACTGAACGGTCAATTGTTTGGACGCTTGAATCAGAGGAAGTCTCAAATTATTTTCACAAAGACCTAAAGTCTCCATTAAAACTTTAATTCCTGTAGGATTTCCCTCAAAGTATATCATTCGAATCAAATCCAAAAACATATATTGAATAGAATAGGCCTCATCAATTTTCCTCAATAGACTCTGATGAATAATTTTTGAATATTGCTTGGGAATAGCATTACCAATTACTGAGATCACCCCTTTGGCTCCAGCCAGAATCATAGGTAAGGACATTTCATCATCACCCGATAAAATAGAAAAATTTGGAGGACAAATTTTGATCAAAGTTTGTGCTTGTTGGAAATTTCCAGAAGCTTCTTTTATAGCAATAATATTTTTAAAATCTTTGGCCAAGCGTAAAACAGTTTCTGGAGCAATGTTTACTCCAGTTCTTGAGGGTACATTGTAAAGAATTATAGGAAGACTTGAGTAAGAGGATATGGATTTAAAATGCTGATATATACCTTCCTGATTCGGTTTATTGTAGTAGGGAGAAACTGAAAGAATCGCAGAAAAAAAGGAGAAATCAAACCATTCGAACATCCCTAAGACCTCTTGAGTGTCGTTTCCACCTAAGCCCAACAATAAGGGTAATCGCCCAGAGTTAGCTTTTACGATCTTTTCAACCAAGGCTATCTTCTCATCTTTGGAAAGTGTAGAGGTTTCTGCTGTAGTTCCTAAAACCACTATGAAGTCAACCCCTCCAGCTATCAGATGATTTAGAATTACCGGAATTGCATCAAAATCAATGCTACCATCCTTCTTAAAAGGAGTAATCATTGCCACCCCATGTCCCTGAATTTCTTTCATTTATTATTTGTAAAAAATATTTTTAAATATTTGACACACTCGTTAACAAAAACATCAATATCTTGAGAGTCTACTTCAATAATTAGATCGTTTAATTCATTATCAACAGTGTTAAAACCAATACTAAATCTTTTATTAGTTTTTGCACTTAAGTACTTTAGGAAAATATCATCCTTATCATAAAAATTTATCAAAACATCCGACCTTCGACTGCTAAATTCAGATAATACTCCGTTTAAAACGCCAAAATTAGAAATGTTTTCGGGAGTAAAGCTAGTGGCAAAATTGGATTCATTTATTTTTTTTTGCGATTGAAAAAACGTCAATACTCTGACATTTCTTCTAGGAATATTAAAATACTTAGCTATTTTTATAAAATGCTCTTTGTCAATCCCAAGTCTATCGTCAAGAATAACAGAAATGATTTTTAAACCTTTAGACCTTCTACTTTGTTTAGGAAAAGAATGATCTTTAATAGTACGTTTGTAAATACGATTTAAAAAAGATCTTCTTATCCAATTTAACATGTCCAAAATTAAATATTAACAAAATTAAATTATTATAAATTTTTTTATATCAATTTATAATGTAAAATGTTATAAATCAAACAAACCATAAATTTAAGGGTTAATCAAATCGAAAAAAGTAGATTCATCAATTATAGAAATTCCCAATGTTTGAGCTTTAATTTTTTTACTTGATCCCATTCCATCCCCTGCAACTAGGTAGTTTGTTTTGACTGAAATAGAACTCACTACTGTTCCACCCATGGATTCGATTTTTGCCTTTAAATCTTCTCTGGAAATTGTTTTAAAAACCCCTGAAATGACAAATTTTTGATCATTCAGTAAAGTATTGGTAATACAATTTTGATCTTTGGATTCAAACTGCAACCCTTGGTGTCTTAATCGATCAATTAATAGAATATTTCTCTCATCATTGAAAAAATCCAATAAACTCTCGGCGATACGATCACCAATCTCATCAACTTCAATCAATTCTTCCCAACGAGCTTCCCTTATATTATCAATGCTAGAAAAGGCTTTTACCAACTTTTTGGCAACAGTTTCGCCCACATATCTTATACCTAAACCAAATAATACTTTAGTAAAAGGTTTGTTTTTGGAAACATCAATTCCTTTAAGTAAGTTGTCTACCGATTTAAAGGACATCCTTTCTAATTGCAATAAATCATTGCGACTCAAATAGTACAAGTCAGCAATATTGGAAATCAAATGATTTTCAAAAAGCAATGCAACGGTTTCATTACCTATACCATCTATATCCATTGCTTTTCTTGAAATAAAATGCTGAATTTTCCCTACAATTTGTGTAGGACAAGTGTATTGATTTTTACAATAATGTTGTGCTCCCCCCTCTTCTTTTACAAGTTTAGAATGGCACTCAGGACAATGTGAAATGAAAATAATTTTTTCAGATTGTGGTGGACGATTTTCAGAATCAACCCCCACAATCTTGGGTATTATCTCCCCTCCCTTTTCCACATAAACGGAGTCCCCAATTCTGAGGGTTAACTTTTCAATTTGATCTGCATTGTGTAAAGAGGCCCGCTTAACGGTAGTTCCTGACAAGAGTACAGGGGTAAGATTGGCCACCGGAGTAATGGCTCCGGTTCGTCCAACCTGATAACTAACTGACTCTAATTGAGTTAGAGCACTTTCTGCCTGAAACTTGTACGCAATTGCCCAGCGTGGAGATTTGGCGGTATATCCTAAGGCATCTTGTTGATCAAAACGGTTGATCTTAATGACCACCCCATCGATCTCGTAAGGCAAATTAAACCTGTTCTGATCCCAATGATCCAAATAACGAAAAACCTCTTCTACAGTAGCGGCCAAAATTGCTGTATCCGGAACCTTAAAGCCCCAAGACCGAGCTTTTTCCAATCCCAGCATTTGAGAACTAACTCCCAATTCATCTCCTACCAAAGCGTACAAAAAACATTCCAATGGACGCTCTGCTACGAGTCGACTGTCCTGAAGCTTGAGTGATCCCGAAGCAGTATTCCTCGGATTCATAAAGGGCTCTTCATCCTGTTTTATGCGCTGCTCATTCATGGCCTTAAAACCCGCGAAGGGCAATACAATTTCTCCCCTGATTTCAAATAAATCGGGATATTCACCTTTTAATTCCAAAGGAATGGTTGGAATTGTTCTTAAGTTGAGTGAAACATCATCTCCCTGTGTACCGTCGCCTCTTGTTACCCCTCTTAAAAACTTACCCGATTCATACGTAAGGCTGATCGAAGCTCCGTCGTATTTTAACTCACAAGTAAATTCAAATTTTTCATCTCCCAATGCCTTTTCTATTCTACCCACCCATTGCAACAATTCCTCTTTGGAATAGGTATTAGAAAGTGAATACATGGGGTAGCGATGGACTTGAGTTTTAAAATATTTGGTCACCCCTCCCCCGACTCTCTGAGTGGGAGAATTTGGATCAAAAAATTCAGGATGTTGATCCTCCAATTCCAAAAGGGTTTTTAGCATTTGATCAAATTCAAAATCACTGATCTTAGGTTTATCCAATATGAAGTAGAGGTAATTGTGCTCGTGCAACGCTTCCCTTAACTGATTTATTTTTTCCTTGATCTCCATTTATGATTTAACCGCTTTAAGCATTCTATTTATTCCAAAAATATCATTTCTCACTTCAATATCCTTAAAACTTATGGATTTAATGAAAGTCAATAACTCTTCTTTAAATTTTGGATTGATCTCTAGGTATAAACATCCATTGCAGTCTAGGCCAGAATTGGCGAATTGAATTATTTTTTTATAAAAATAAAGGGGTTTATTCTCGGGCGTAAACAGTGCCAAATGTGGTTCGTAATTCAACACATTGGATAGCATATCTTTTTTTTCGCCGGGCTCAATATATGGTGGATTGGAAATAATAACATTTAAAGGTTCGTCCCAAACCTCCAGCATCCTTATGTCTTGGTGAATAAAATCAATATCCACGTTGTGATGTTGCGCATTTTTTCGAGCTACACCAAGCGCAGACTTAGAAACCTCCAATGCCTTAATATTGAATTTACTTTGCTCTTTTGCTAAACTAATGGCAATACAACCACTACCTGTTCCCAAATCCAATAAGTTATTATGGAACTCTAAATCTTTAAAATCACTCAGAACCCATTTGACCAAATCCTCGGTCTCTGGGCGTGGGATCAATACATGCTCGTCTACATAAAATGTTCTGCCATAAAAATGAGACTCATTAATAATGTATTGTATGGGTCTGAACTTTTTTAAGCCATCTAAGGCAAGGGATAATTTTTTTAATTCCTCTTTTTTGAGGCCATAATCGGGATTCAAAATGGAAAAAGTAGGCGGCCATTTAAAATAGAAATCCGTTAAGCGACGATAGAAGGCGGTGATCTCAGATTTTGTGTAATGATCCCTCAATGAATAGTTAAAATGATTTATAAATTCATTTAAAAGCATGTGTAAAATTAACACAATCATTTTTGACTAAATTTGACATTATCTAATAATTTACATGATAAAATGAATAATGCCTTCTTTATGGAACGTTGTCTTGTACTGGCCAAAAAGGGTTTAGGATATACATACCCAAATCCACTTGTAGGTTGCGTAATCGTTTATAAGGGTAAAATCATAGCAGAGGGGTGGCACAAAAATGCTGGTAGTTACCACGCTGAAAGGGAGGCTATTATGAAAGTAATAGATAGATCCCTACTATCTAAAAGCACCCTATATGTCAACCTAGAACCCTGTGATCATTTTGGTAAAACCCCTCCATGCACAGATTTGATACTAGAAATGAAAATTCCGAGTGTTATTATCGGATGCTTAGATGAAAACAAAATAGTTTTGGGGAAAGGCATAGAGAAGCTTAAATCAAATGGTTGTAGGGTTAAAAGTGGAATTTTAAAATCTAAATGTCAAAATATAAATCGTCGTTTTTTTACCTTTCATCAAAAAAAACGGCCCTATGTCATATTAAAATGGTCTGAGACTAGTGACGGGTTTATAGCACCAAAAGACTCTGGTCAGGGATACTGGCTAAGTGATCCCCTATCAAAACAACGCGTTCACCAATGGAGAAGTCAAGAACAATCCATTATGATCGGAGTAAAAACAGCATTGAATGACAATCCAAAATTAAATACACGCCTGTGGAAAGGTAAAAATCCTTTAGCATTGGTAATTGATCCCCACCAAAAATTATCTAGCTGCAAAAAAAGGGATTATAATTTATTTAACAGGAAATTTATTACAATAAGAAATCAAAATCAACAAAAATATAGAGAACAAATCAAAATTACTGCCGAAGAAATTTTAGATCAATTATACGACATAAATTTACAATCTGTAATTATTGAGGGGGGAGCCAAAACCCTTCAATGTTTTATAGATGCCGGTCTTTGGGATGAAGCACGAATATTTGTAACAAAACAAAAAATTAGTGATGGTTTAAAAGGACCAAAAATTAAAAGGGAATCGGTTTATGACTCATCAAAAATCAAAGAGGATACACTTATCACAATTTATAAAGATTGAATGATCTCCAACAAAGATTGAGGGCATCTTACAGGTCTTTTTGTCTTAACGTTTAAAAAAGCTAAAGTAGTAGAGCCTATGGCTAATTCATTTTCAACCTCATTTAGGATCGTGTAATAAATTTTAATCTTTGCTTTAGGTATGTCATATATAGCTAATTTTATCCTTAATGAATTATCAAAATATGCAGGAGATTTAAATTTTATTTTGGCTGAGACTACCGGCATTACAATACCCTTTAGCTCCATATCTGCGTATGAAAAACCAATTTTACTAAGCCATTCAATTCTTGCCATTTCAAAATAATTCAGATAATTGCTGTGGTGAACAAATCCCATTTGATCAGTTTCTTTATATCTTATCTTGAAAGACTGGGTAGTATAATTTATCAAAAAGCAAATATTTAAGTAAAAACCTGTAAGGATTTAACGTTCTATAATTTCAAAAAAAAAAAATAAAAAATCAACTAAAAAAATAGTTTTTTTTTAGATATTTATTTCAATATTTGTAAAGTAATGATAAGTTCGATGCCCCATAAGATTTCGAACCTCAAAAACCTTTTTTTTTAAAACCTTAATGGAGGCATCTGCTGAAAAAACTTGGAACAATTGCTTGATTTTTATCAAAGACAATATTCAGCAACAAGCCTTTAAAACCTGGTTTGAGCCCATCGTCCCACTAAAAATTTCCCAAAATTCACTTAGCGTTCAGGTTCCCAGCAAATTCTTTTATGAGTGGCTAGAAGAGCATTATGTTAAAATTTTAAAAGTAGCACTAACACGAGAGTTGGGAAATGATGCTAGGTTGATTTACATTATCAAAATGGAAAACACACTTGGGAATAAAACACCCTTCACAGAAAGTATTCCCAGTAGTAATCAATCCGGAGTCAACGCCCAACAAGTTGATGCTCCATTACAGGCCTTTTCAAGTGAGCTCAAAAACCCCTTTGTAATTCCAGGAATCAGAAATCTTCAAATAGAATCTCAACTCAACCCCAATTATAATTTTGAAAATTTCTTAGAAGGCGATTCAAACAGACTAGCCAGATCTGCGGGAATGGCAGTCTCGAAAAAACCTGGAGGAACATCCTTCAACCCGCTAATGATCTTTGGGGGAGTAGGTCTTGGTAAAACACACCTCGCACATGCCATAGGTGTTGATATAAAAAATAAATACCCCGACAAAACAGTGCTCTATATATCTGCCGAAAAATTTACACAGCAGTACATAGAATCCGTCAAGAAAAACACGCGTAATGATTTTATCCATTTTTACCAAGTGATTGACATACTCATAATTGACGATGTTCAGTTTTTCTCAGGTAAGTCTGGAACTCAAGATGTTTTCTTTCATATTTTTAATCATTTACACCAAAATGGAAAACAGGTCATTATCACTTCCGACAAAGCACCTGTCGATATGCAAGATATTGAACAGCGTTTGCTTTCACGATTTAAATGGGGGCTTTCGGCAGAACTCCAAAGACCTGATTTAGAAACTAGAATTTCTATTCTTAAAAATAAATTATTCAGAGATGGTGTAACCATTAATGACAACATCATAGAGTTCGTTGCTAAAAACATTAAGACGAATGTCAGAGAATTGGAGGGAGCTATTATTTCATTGATCGCTCAATCCTCTTTTAATAGGGTTGAGATTGACTTAGAATTGGCAAAAGAAATTGTCAATAAATTCGTCAAAAACACCAAACGAGAAGTATCCATTGACTATATCCAAAAAGTAGTTTCGGAATACTTTCAAATGGATGTTGCCACTTTACAGTCCAAAACCAGAAAGAGGCACATTGTTCAAGCCCGTCAGCTAGCAATGTATTTTGCCAAAAAATTCACCAAAGCTTCACTTGCCAGCATTGGCACCCAAATCGGCAAAAGAGATCATGCTACGGTCTTACACGCCTGTAAAACAGTAGATAATCTCAGCTTTACAGATAAACAATTTAGGAAATACGTAGAGGATCTAAATCAAAAACTTTCTCTTTAACATCTTAAAAGTGAAAACACCTGTTTTAAAGGTTTGCTTGGTAAATATTTGTCGATCTCATATAGTTGAACTTGTTTTAATAAAATATATTATTCAGGCTTTTGATGATGAGAAAAAGGTGAATTTGTTTTTAGAAAAATGATGAACCATATTCTTATTGTGGGGAAAAAAAATTCAAATAAATTTTTAATCTAACAAATAAAGACAGTTAAATTAAGGTAAAAACTCCAAAAGAACAAAGTCATGAACCCTACCTTGTATCTCATTCCCAGTCCATTAGGTGAGGAGTTCAATTCCAACGATTTTTCAAGAAAAATAAAATCCACAATAGAAAAGCTGGATTACTTCATTGTAGAAAATGAAAAACAAGCAAGAAAATTCATCAGAAAAATTTCCCCAGAAAAAAAACAATCCAAAATAAAGTTTTTTACTCTTAATAAACACACATCAGCAGAAGCGATAGAAACCTATTTAGACCCATGTTTGGAGGGCAATGATATAGGGTTGGTTTCAGATGCAGGATGTCCGGGAATTGCCGATCCCGGTTCAGAGGTTATCCGAAAGGCATTTCCAATGAATATTAGGGTAAAACCATTGGCTGGTCCTTCTTCCATTCTTTTGGCCATGATGAGTTCGGGATTAAACGGTCAAAATTTTGCCTTTAATGGATATATCCCCATAGAAAAAAAAGAACGTAAAAAAGTTTTAAAAAATCTAGAAAACAGATCTAAAAAATGGGGTCAAAGTCAAATCTTTATGGAAACCCCATACCGAAATGAAAAGCTATTGGAAGATCTAAAGCGATTACTCGATAAAGAAACTAAGCTCTGTATTGCATACAACCTTAACCAAAGCGGTGAATTTATCAAAACTATGAGTGTAGGAGTTTGGAACAAAACAAAAATCTTTTTTCATAAAAAACCAGCAATTTTTATAATTCATAAATTAGACTAACGATAAACGCGATTTTGATCAAGCCATTTCGTGTAGATTTTCTTTTTCTTGTTGTGTTCCCTCGCGTTTTTGGAAAAAAAGTGATATCCAGGTTTTTTAGGATTGGCTACAAAATACAAATAGCGATGCTGTTCTGCATTCAAAACCGCCTTGATAGATGAAATGTCGGGCATGGTAATCGGAGACGGAGGGAGGCCTTCGTAAAGGTAGGTATTGTAAGGGGATTTCATTTTTAAATCTTGATAAAGCACCCTTTTGATGATTGTATCAAAATTTTTAAGCCGGAGCTTCATGGCATAGATTACAGTCGGATCAGCCTGTAATTTCATTTTTCTTTTCAAACGATTTAGATAAACTCCTGCCACACGTGGACGTTCATCTACCTTTTGAGTTTCCTTCTGAACTATCGCTGCCAGACTTATTACCTCTAATGCGGTCAATCCCAACTCTCTCGCTTTCTTTTTTTTGTTAACAGACCAAAAATTTTGGTACGATATCCACATTTTGTCTCTAAAATTTTCAGCAGTGCTATTCCAGAAAAAATCATAACTGTCGGGCAAAAACATTCCTAATACATTTTCAATGGATAATCCTTTTGCCTTTAAAAACTTAGGATCCAAAAAAGCTTTCAATAAGGAAACACTATCTGGTGCAATTTGTTTTGCTATCCTCCCAGCTAAATTTTCCAAACGTTCTTGATTGTTAAAGGTTACTCGAACCGTTAGACTTTTTCTCCGGAGCGCATTAATGATTTCGTTGTTGTTACTCCCCTTTTCAATAACATATTTTCCCGATTTTACACGTGATGCATAACCCTTCTTTTGAGCGGCTAAACTAAAATCAGAAATAGATTTTAAAAGCGGAGTTAAGGCTGATCTGACCGTTTTAAAATCATCTCCTTCATTAATATATATATAAACTTTTTTATCTTCAAAAATCGTGTTGTCCAAAAAAAAGGTTTTACTGAATAGATAAATAAAATAGAGGCCAAAAGCCAATCCCATTAAGACTATTAAGGAAAGTAATTTTTTACGATACATTTTTAGATGATTTTTTGGTAAATGTTCTCATTGTGATACTCTCCCTCATAAAAATTCCAATCCTTCTTTTTTCCAGCAAAACAATAACCTTGGCGCTCAAAAAGCTTAATGCTGATTTTATTTTCCTCTGCAATGTTTGCGTATAGTTGATGTAATTGCAAATACTTTTGGGCATATATCCAGATCAACTCAAGTGCCGCTCCTCCATACCCCTTACTCTGGTCTTGATTTCGTATCAATAACCCCACTCCTGCCCTACGGTGCAAGGGTTCGTAATTAAATAAATCGATAAAGCCTACTGCAACTTCATCTTCTGTACTAATAGTAAATTTAATTTGACGGGTTTCAAAAATATCTTTATGGGCGTTGGCTATATAGTTTTGTAGTAAATCTCTAGAATAGGGATGCGAACGATTGGAATACTTCCATAAACCTATATCGTTCTCCAAATCAAATAACAGGTCAATATCCTCGGGCTCTATAGCCCTTAGTCTTACTATTTCATTTTGAAGTTGAATCATTCTGTGCCGAAGTTACCAGAAAAAACAAAAGCAGCAGGACCGATCAATTGAATGTTTTTGTATTGTCCCAAATCGTGAGTAAATTTCACTTGCAAAAGCCCACCCAAAGTATTTATATTAACAATGTTTAAGGAAGTTAACCCTGAAAAATGAATCGCAATTGCTGCTGCAACTGCTCCGGTTCCACAGGCCAAAGTTTCATCTTCCACTCCCCTTTCATAGGTTCTAATGTTGAATTCCTTCTCATCTATTTTTTCAACAAAATTGACATTAGACCCTGCCTTGAAGTAAGGAGCACCATATCGAATAGCAGCCCCTTGCTCTATGACATTTACAGCGGAAACATCCTTTACAAATTCAATGTGATGGGGGGAACCCGTATCCATAAAAATAGTCGACCCCCTTCTTTCAATTTCAAGCACATCTCCAAACTCAATACAAATGAGATATTCAGATGTAATAGTTGCTTTATGTTTACCAACTGATGTCTCAAAAATTCCTTGATTACCGACAATTTGATGTTTTTTGGCAAAGGCAAATACGCATCTACTGCCATTACCACAAAGACTGCTGGGATAACCATCTGAATTGAAATAAAGCATTTTAAAATCCGATTGCTCTGAATTCCTTAAAAGGATCAATCCATCAGCACCGATACCGAAATGACGATCACAAATTTTTTTGATCAAACTGATTTCTTTTTCCGGAAAATTTTCTTCCCGATCATCTACGATTATAAAATCGTTTCCGACTCCTTGATATTTTTCAAATTGAAAATTCATAGATCAAATTTAGGTAAAATTTATCCGCAATTGAATCTGTTAAAAAGTCGTTAAATGAAAGATCAGTAAAGAATAGATTTTATAATTTTGTTTTAGAGAATAAAAAACAAATATGAAATCTACACTAAAAACCCTTATGATTGCTGCTATAAGTACTTTAGTTACTTTAGTCGCTCATGATTATTTTTCAAATAAAAATATTGAAATTGTAAAAAATGAAAGGTCCAGCTTAATTCCTACTACCTACAGTTTCAATAATAATAAAGTCGCTGCCGAAATGACCGACTTCAACCGAGCAGCTGAAAAAACAGTAAATGCTGTGGTACATGTAAAAAACACCAGCATTCAAAAAGGTAACGTTTCCAGTTGGTTAAGGCAATTTTACGGTGAAGATTTTGACGAAAAAAGAATTGGTACTGGATCGGGTGTGATCGTTTCCCCTGATGGACTAATCATTACCAATTATCATGTAATAGAGGATGCAACCGAAATAGAAGTCACTTCCAACAAAAATAAGACTTATGTTGCAGAAATCATTGGATCGGATCCCAATACAGATTTAGCTGTTCTAAAAATAAAAACTAATGAATCATTGCCATACATCCCTTTTGGGGACTCGGAGTTAGCCCAAATAGGAGAGTGGGTATTGGCTGTGGGCAACCCCTTCAATCTTAACTCGACTGTTACTGCGGGTATAATCAGTGCCAAATCGAGAGACCTAAATGACAGAGATAGTAAAAATCAATCATTTATTCAAACGGATGCCGCTGTCAATATGGGAAATAGTGGAGGTGCTTTGGTCAATACAGACGGAGAGTTAATAGGAATTAACACTGCAATATCTTCCATTACCGGTGGTTTTGTAGGATACTCTTTTGCAGTACCTAGTAATATCGTTAGAAAAGTTTTCGAGGATTTATTAGAGTTCGGAAATGTTCAAAAAGGTTTACTCGGAGTTTCCGGTAGTGCCCTTAATGCTGAATTGTCAGAAAAATTTGAAATCAATGAAACACAAGGTTTTCTAATTGGAGAAGTTATTGAAGGAATGGGAGCTTCTGAAGCCGGTTTGCAAAAAGGGGATATAATAAAAAAAGTTGACGATGTTAAAATAAACAGCTTCTCAGATTTGACGGGTTATCTCTCCACTAAAAGACCGGGTGAAAAAGTTGAGGTAACCTATAGCAGAAAAAATGAAAAAAAGAAAATAACCGTAATCTTAAAGAAAACCAATTCTACAGAATTTTTGGGGATGTATCTAACAAATATCAATGCCGAACAAAAGGAATACTTCAAACTAAGTCACGGGGTCATCATAAAAGAATTGGGAAACCAACGCCTCTATCGTTATGGTATTGATGAAGGATTTATCCTATTAGAAATAAACAATAAAGAAATTAAAGATGTATCAGATGTTGATGCAATTGATTTTAATAACCTTTCCAGTATTTTATTCTTAAAACCCAATGGAGAAAAAGAAAGAATTATTTTTGAATAAAACAAAAATATTTGATCACAGAAGAGCTGTCTTTCTAGACAGCCTTTTTTTTTATTATGCTATAAGTTAGGTAAATTCATAATTACATTTTTTTTTTAATTATTCTCATTAAAAGTCCCCAAAAATTTTAGTAACTTTTTTATTTATAAAATCTTTGCATTCCATGCAGATAGATATCATTACACTTTTTCCAGAATTACTCATCAGTCCATTTAAAGCATCGATACTTAAGCGAGCAATCAAAGCAAAAAAAGTGATTGTAAATTTTCATTTGATTAGAGATTATGCAGGAAATAAACAAAAAAAAGTAGACGATTATCCCTTTGGAGGAGGGGCGGGAATGGTCATGAAAATTGAACCAATATATCGTTGTATCAGTAAGCTTAAGAAAGAAAAGACATACGACGAAATCATTTATCTTACCCCAGATGGGGAACAACTCAATCAAAGTATTTCCAATATTCTTTCAACCAAAAAAAACATCATCATTCTCTGTGGACATTATAAAGGTGTAGACCAAAGGATTAGAGACCATTTGATCACCAGAGAAATATCTATTGGTGATTTTGTGCTTTCGGGAGGGGAATTGGCTGCAGCAGTGTTGTGTGACAGCATAATTAGACTCATCCCTGGTGTATTAGGAGACGAGTCTTCTGCCTTAACCGACAGTTATCAAGACGGCATTTTGGCTCCCCCTATTTATACTCGTCCCGCTGTATATAAAGGTTGGAAAGTTCCTAAAATTCTTACCTCAGGGAATATCCCCGAGATAGAAAAGTGGAGGGAAGAGGAAGCCCTTAAAAAAACAAAAAAAACAAGACCAGACTTAATCAACGATGAGAATTGATTTTTTTAATCCTAAACAAGAAACGAGAGTTGTTTAAGTCAAAAATAGTTATAAATTTGCACCCAATAAATTAGAGTCCTTAAATACTTAGTATTGATCAACACTAATCAAATGGAATCACTCGTAAATTTTGTTCAAGATAAATTTATCCAGAAAAAAAACTTTCCAGAGTTTTCTTCTGGAGATACAATCACAGTCTATTATGAAATTCGTGAAGGGGATAAATCAAGAACTCAGTTTTTTAAAGGGGTGATTATCCAAATCAAAGGTCAAGGACTTTCCAAGTCTTTTACCATCCGAAAAATGTCTGGAACTGTTGGGGTAGAAAGGATTTTTCCTCTAAATATGCCTACTATTCAAAAAATTGAGATCAATAAAAAAGGTAAAGTTAGACGGTCGAAGATTTATTACTTTAAAAAATTACGAGGTAAAAAAGCCAGAATCAAAGAGCAATAAAATAATCAAACCGCTTAACAGCGGTTTTTTTGTATTACAAAACCAAACATCGTTTACCAAACTATCGTGCGCCTTCATTATATTTGTTTAACCTTAATTGAAATTTAAATGTCTAAAATTGTTGTCCAGCACCCAATTGTTGAGATTGACGGTGACGAAATGACTAGAATCATTTGGAAATTTATCAAAGAACAACTAATCCTTCCCTACTTAGATGTCCAAGTTTTGTACTATGACCTCGGCATAGAGTCTAGAGATGCTACAGAGGACCAGATTACGGTTGACGCTGCAGAGGCCATCAAAAAACACAAAGTAGGCATAAAATGTGCTACCATTACACCCGATGAAGATCGTGTGAAAGAGTTCGGCCTCAAAAAAATGTACCGCTCACCTAACGGAACTATCAGAAACATAGTAGGTGGAACGGTATTTAGAGAACCCATCATTATGAAAAATGTTCCGCGTTATGTTCAAGGGTGGACCAAACCGATTTGTATTGGAAGGCATGCTTTTGGTGATCAGTACAAAGCCACAGATGCCATCATTACCGGTAAGGGAAAACTCACCATGACTTTTACCCCTGAAGATGGAAGTCAGGCAACTAATTGGGAAGTTTATGACTTTCAAGAAAATGGTGTTGCAATGAGTATGTATAACATAGAATCTTCTATTTTTGGTTTTGCGAGATCCTGTATGATCAGGGCTCTTGATAAAGGTTGGCCACTCTATCTTTCCACTAAAAACACAATCATGAAAGCTTATGACGGTCGTTTTAAAGACATCTTTCAAGAAGTTTTCGACAATGAATTCAAAGATAAATTTGAAGCCGCTAGCATTACCTATGAGCATCGCTTAATAGATGATATGGTTGCTGCTGCAATGAAATGGAACGGAGGTTTTGTCTGGGCTTGTAAAAACTATGATGGAGATGTACAGTCCGATACAGTTGCTCAAGGGTTTGGATCTTTAGGGCTTATGACCTCAACACTAGTAACCCCTGATGGGGAAATCATGGAAGCAGAAGCTGCTCATGGAACCGTAACACGTCACTACCGTCAACATCAAAAAGGGATGGAAACCTCAACAAACCCAATTGCATCGATTTTTGCATGGACAAGAGGTTTGGCACACAGAGGTAAGCTAGATTTCAATCAACCACTGATCGATTTTTGTCATACGCTTGAGAATGTATGTGTCGAAACTATTGAAAGTGGAATAATGACCAAGGACTTGGCCTTGCTGATTCACAAAGAAAATCTAAATGATTCTCATTACTTGACTACTCAGAAGTTTCTCGATGCCTTAAAAGAAAACTTAGAGGCGAAACTTCAATAAAATCGATGCTTATTTTGCTACAAATTGATTGATTCGTTATAAAAATTTTTATATCGCCGTGCGTATAACTTTGACCAAGCAATTAAGTGATAAGACCCCAAGTACCGGACGATTTTTTTAGATAAAACAAACATAAGTTTTAGTTTAATAAGGTTTAATTAACGCTAAATTAACAATTAATTTACATTGAGTGCTTATTTATAAATAATAAACAGTTTAATTTCGACATATGAATTTTCAAAAAATAACGGAGAAAGACTCTAACTATGATTCACTTGAAACAAAATCGACCAAAGAGCTTTTGTCTGGAATTCATCAAGAAGACAAAGTAGCAGTTAAAGCTGTAGGACATGTTTTGGATAATGTCGAAAAACTGATCAATCATTTGGTTCGAAAAATGAAAGAAGGTGGACGATTATTTTATATAGGTGCAGGAACCAGTGGCAGATTAGGTGTATTAGATGCATCAGAGTGTCCTCCTACCTTTGGAGTTAATTCAGAAATGGTATTGGGAATAGTAGCTGGCGGGATAGATGCTCTTCATCAATCCATTGAAAATGCTGAAGACGACCATATTCAAGGATGGAAAGATTTAAAAAAATATCAGCCAGGTCAAAATGATTTTGTAATCGGAATTGCCGCCTCGGGGACCACGCCCTATGTTTTGGGAGCTCTTGAAAAATGTCAGAAAAATGGTATTACTACTGGCTGTATTACATGCAATCCAAAGAGTCCTATTACTCAATTTTCTGACCACTCTATCGAAGTCGTTGTTGGTCCAGAGTTTGTAACAGGAAGCTCGAGAATGAAAGCCGGAACCGCTCAAAAATTAATTCTCAATATGATCACTACTTCGAGCATGATTCAATTAGGACGGGTAAAAGGCAATAAGATGATCGACATTAAAATAAGTAATGTAAAACTTCTGGATCGGGCTACCAGAATTCTTATGGAGGAATTAGATATCGATAATAAAAAAGCTACTGCACTGCTTGATGAATATAAAAGCATCAGAGAAGCTATAAAAAATTACTCTTGAAAGCTAAAACCTCAAAAAAAGGATTGCTTAAAATTGGAACCTTTATCGTTCTTTGTTTTATTGCTCCGGTACTTGTCTACCAAGCGTTTAAAAACCAAGGCCATCCTTTTTACTGGCCAACACTTATTCTAGGAATAGCTTTGTGTATTATCACAATTTTTTACGGTTTTTGGGCCATCAAAATTTTAATTACTGGTCTGCTGGGTCATAAAAAAACTAAGCCCTTTTAAAAATTGTTTCACTCGGAGGAGTAAACTATATTTGCTTTGATTTTCATAATATGATTCAAATAAAATTCCCTGACACCTCGGTAAAAAGCTTTGAAGCGGGAACTACCGTAATCGAAATTGCCAAAAACATTAGTGAAGGATTGGCCCGAAATGTACTTTCTGCGATCTTTAATGAACAGATTGTTGAGGCATCCACCCCTTTGTTTGAGGATGGAAAAATCCAATTATTTACATGGAATGACGATCAAGGAAAAAGCGCATTTTGGCATTCTTCTGCACATGTATTAGCACAAGCCATTCTCTCCCTTTATCCTAAAGCAAAACTCACAATTGGACCCGCCATAGAAAATGGTTTCTACTATGATGTGGATTTTGGTGAGCATTCAATTACCGAAAAAGAACTGAAAGATATTGAAAAAAAGTTTTTGGAATTTGCCCGTCATAAATTTGAATTCAAAATGCGTTCTGTCTCCAAAGAAGAGGCGCTAGATTTTTATATCAAAGACGAAAATCCATATAAAATTGAACTCATCGAAAATTTGGATGAAGGCACTATAACCTTTTGTGACCATGCCGATTTTACAGACTTATGTCGTGGAGGTCACATTCCTCATACAGGCTTTATCAAAGCCGTTAAGCTATTAAATGTTGCTGGAGCTTATTGGAGAGGAGATGAAAAGAACAAACAATTGACTCGGATTTATGGCATTTCATTTCCCAAACAAAAGGAGCTCACTGAATTCCTAGAAATGCTTGAAGAAGCGAAAAAACGCGACCACAGAAAAATGGGAAAAGATCTAGAATTATTTACCTTTTCACAAAAAGTAGGACAGGGATTACCCCTATGGTTACCCAAAGGGGCTGCTTTAAGAGAACGTTTGGAAAATTTTCTAAAAGCCGCACAAAAAAAAGCCGGGTATGAACAGGTAATTTCCCCTCATATTGGAAACAAAGACCTTTACATTACATCCGGACATTATGATAAATATGGAGAAGATAGCTTTCAACCCATAGAAACCCCTGCCGAGGGAGAAACTTTTTTACTCAAACCCATGAACTGCCCTCACCACTGTGAAATATATAAAACTCGGCCTTGGAGTTATAAGGAACTGCCAAAGCGATATGCAGAGTTTGGAACCGTATACCGTTACGAGCAAAGTGGTGAACTTCATGGGCTTACCAGAGTTAGGGGTTTTACCCAAGACGATGCCCATATTTTTTGTACCGCAAACCAACTAGATCAAGAATTCAAAAATGTCATTGATCTGGTGTTATATGTATTCGAATCTTTGGGCTTTGATAATTTTAAGGCACAAGTTTCAATCCGAGACCCCAAAAAATTGAATAAATATATTGGAGATCCAAAAAATTGGGAAAAAGCGGAGCAAGGCATTATTGACGCTGCAAAGGAAAAAAAATTGGATTTTGTTATTGAAGAGGGAGAAGCTGCCTTCTATGGCCCTAAGCTCGATTTCATGGTCAAAGATGCCCTAGGAAGAAAATGGCAACTAGGAACCATTCAAGTCGATTATAATCTCCCAGAAAGGTTTGAACTAAAATATAAAGGCAGTGATAACGAGCTCCATCAACCCATTATGATACACCGTGCACCCTTTGGCAGCTTGGAGCGCTTTGTTGCTATTTTGTTGGAGCATAGTGGAGGTAATTTCCCTCTATGGCTTTCCCCTACACAAGTGAACTTACTGACTGTGAGTGAAAAACACGAAAAATACGCCCAAAAAGTTTTAAAATTCCTTGAAAATAACGAAATTCGCGCCTCTCTGGACAACAGAAATGAAACAATCGGAAAAAAGATCCGAGATTCTGAACTCAGCAAGGTTCCTTTTATGTTGATTCTGGGAGAAAAAGAAGCAGAAGTTGGAAATGTCTCCGTCAGAAAACACCAGAAAGGTGACGTGGGCTCCATGAACACTGAAGGGTTCGTCAAAATAATAAAAAAAGAGATATCAGGAAGTATCTCTAAATTTGGAAATTAATTTAAAAAAAATAAGTCATAGCAATACGAAGGAGAAGATCGAATAGACCTGCGAGGATAATTAAAGAAAATCCTCACAAAATCAACGAGAAAATTACAGCCAACGAGATCAGATTGGTAGGAGAAAACGTTGATGTAGGAGTTTACATACTTCCCAAAGCTATTGCCCTTGCCGAAGAACTAGAGTTAGATCTTGTAGAAATCTCTCCAAAAGCATCACCACCTGTTTGTAAAATTTTGGACTATAAGAAGTTTCTATATGAACAAAAAAAACGTGAAAAAGCACTCAAATCCAAGGCTACTAAAGTAATCATTAAAGAAATACGATTCGGTCCTCATACCGATGAACACGATTATGAATTTAAGAAAAAGCATGCAGAAAAGTTTTTAACTGATGGCGCCAAACTCAAAGCTTTTGTATTTTTTAAAGGCCGATCCATTGTTTTTAAGGAACAAGGGCAAATCTTGCTTTTAAGGTTGGCCCAAGACCTGGAAGAGATTGGAAAAGTAGAACAAATGCCACAATTAGAGGGAAAGAGAATGACCATGTTCATTACACCTAAAAAGAAATAAAAAATAGTTGACGAAATGCCTAAAATGAAAACGAAATCAAGTGCCAAAAAGCGATTTAAGCTTACTGGGAGTGGAAAAATAAAAAGAAAACACGCTTTTAAGAGTCATATTCTGACGAAAAAATCTAAAAAACGTAAACTAAAATTGACTCATTCAACATTGGTAAATGATAGTGACATGAAGAATATAAAAGAACAATTAAGATTGAGATAAAACAATTACGGTTAAAATTTGTATCACCCTGACATGAGGCCCAAAAGTGTTAAATAACCGCCTATGTCAAAAAACTAAATCAAAATGCCAAGATCAGTAAACTCAGTGGCTTCAAGAGCCCGTCGAAAAAAAATACTCAAACAAGCAAAAGGTTACTTTGGAAGAAGGAAAAACGTTTGGACTATTGCAAAAAATGCAATCGAAAAGGCAATGCTATATGCTTATCGTGATCGAAGAACCAAAAAGCGAAACTTCAGATCATTGTGGATCACCAGGATCAATGCAGGAGCTAGAGAACACGGTATGTCTTACAGCCAATTTATGGGCAAAGTTAAGTCCAATAACATTGAACTCAACAGAAAGGTATTAGCGGATTTAGCCATGAACAATCCCCAAGCTTTTAAGGCTATCGTGGACAAAGTAAAATAATCCTTGTTACCCCAACCCATCTAAAAAAAGATGGGTTTGACATATCATGACATTAACTATTTACCACAATTCTAGATGTAGAAAGTCTCGAGAGGCTCTTCAATACCTTGAGGATAATGGATTTTCATTCGACATAGTAAAATATATAGAACAATCTTTTGATAAAAACACACTGGGTGAAGTGTTAAAAAAGATCAACAAGAAACCTTCGGAGATTCTTAGAAAAAAAGAAGTCCTTTGGAAAAAAGAATACGCTTCCAAAGACCTCACTGAAGATCAAATTTTACAACTTTTGGTAGAGCAGCCTAAATTGATTGAAAGACCCATCATAACAAGGAGCGATAAGGGAGTTTTGGCTAGACCCATCGAAAATTTGATGGAATTTTTAAACAAGGCTTAAACAATTTGTAAATAAGGTTTCCTTTTATACTATGAAAAAAGTTTACATAATTGCCCTAATCTGTTTTTCCTATTCCCTTTTAGGACAACGACCAGGTAGAAATATTCCCAAACTAAAACTGTCCGGAGTAGTCATCGATCAAGAGACCCAACAAACCCTGGAATACGCTACCATCAGTCTTCGAAACTCCAAAAATTCGAATCTCTTACAAGGAGGAATCACCGGATTTGATGGAAAATTTAATTTAGAGATTTTTCCCGGCACTTATGAGATCAGAATCGAATACATCGGCTTTGAAAGTTTTATTAAAGATGGAGTGGTCATTAAGGGCAATCTTGATTTAGGAACTGTAGGTTTGCTCATTGCCAGTACAGCCCTGGAGGGGGTTGAAGTCATGGCCGAAAAAACGGAAGTAGAAATCAGACTAGACAAACGCATTTACAACGTAGGAAAAGACCTTACCGTTAGAGGGGGTAGTGTGGCAGATGTATTGGACAATGTGCCCTCAGTAACCGTTGATCTGGAAGGTAACGTAGCCTTGAGAGGAAATGATAATGTAAGAATATTGATCAATGGAAAGCCCTCTGGATTGGTAGGTATTTCAGGACCGCAAGGCTTGCAACAATTGCCTGCCGAATCCATTGAAAAAGTAGAGGTAGTAACCTCACCATCTGCCCGTTATGGAGCAGAAGGCACTGCGGGGATTTTGAACATTATACTAAAAAAACAAGAACTTTTAGGTTTTAATGGAAATTTTGTTAGCAATGCAGGACAAACCTATTCCGATGTCATTCCATCAAATTATGGAGGCTCAGCCAACATAAACCTGAGAAAAAATAAATTCAACCTTTTTTCCACCAACTCATACAGTAAGAGCATTTCAATCGGGAAAATATCTAATAAAAATGAATACTTAAATGGAATTGAACCCAGTACTTTTCTTGATGAAACCCGGAAGCCGGAGCGAGAAAATATCAGCTTTTTTTCCAGTTTGGGAGTAGAATATTATTTCAAAGAAAAAACCTCTTTAATACTTAGTGGATTTATACGAGACCGCAGTGGGGACGACTACTCTAAAAACACGCTAAAAAGGTTTGACTCCAATAGGGTCATGATTGATCAGTCTGAATTGATCGAGCTGGAATCTGATAAGGACGACGCCAGACAGATCAGTCTTAATTTCGATTCAGAAATCGATGACAAAGGACAGGAATTTACTGCTGTCTTTCAATATGAAGAAAACTCCGAAGATGAAAAGGCCAATATCGACAGCAGTATAGAAGGCAAAGATGAAAAAGTCAATCAGATTGAAAAAGAAAAAAGAATCCTACTCCAAGCCGATTATGTATTCCCCCTCGACAAGGATACACAATTTGAATTTGGATACAGAGGTAATTTTTCCAATCAAGAAAACGATTATCAAGTATTCCAGATCAAAAATGACGCTTTTGAAAAAAACAACGGCTTGTCGAATATACTGGTGTATAAAGAACACGTCAATGCTGTATACACTCAGTTTGGAAAAAAGATTGATGCATTTTCCTATCTACTGGGGCTGAGGATGGAAGATTCTAAAATCATAGTCGATCAGCGAACAATCAACGATTACAATGAAAAAAATTACACCAAGTTTTTCCCTACAGTCAATTTATCTTATGAGTTTAGCGAGAGTGAAAGTATCATTTTGGGCTACAGTAGAAGAATTTCCAGACCCCGAGGGAGGTTTTTAAACCCTTTCCCCTCTAGAGCCAGTGTAGCAAATTTTTTTCAAGGAAATGCCGATCTGGATCCCAGCTATTCCAATACCATAGATGTTGGTTATTTAAAAAGATGGGAAAAAATAACCCTTAACACCTCCTTGTACTATCAAAAATCAACCGATGTATTTACTTTTATTTCTCAGGACAGCGGAGAAACCGTTGTTCTAAATGGTGACCCTGATGATCTCGATAGTAATGTAGTTGAAGTTCCCATAATCATCAGAAATCCCATAAATCTGTCCGAAAACAACCGAACCGGGTTTGAATTTACACTCAGCTATAACCCATCCAGAAAATCGAGAATCTTTGCCAATTTTAATTTATTTAATTCAGAAACTATTGGAGTATATAAAGGAACAGATTTTGGCAGAACCAATTTGAGTTGGTTTTCGAGGATAAATGGAAAATTCACCATTTTTAAGGACATCGACTGGCAAATTCAACTTTTCTATAGAGGACCAAGGGAAAATGCTCAGTCCAGATACAGAGGAATGATTTTTTCCAGTACCGCATTTAATAAAGAGATCCTCAAAAAAAAAGGTACAATTTCATTTAGGATAAGTGATTTGTTCAACTCCGCCATGTTTCAATTTGAAACATTTACACCTACGTTTAATAACTCTGGATTATTTAGAAGAAGCTTGCCTTCATTTAATCTTTCTTTCACCTATAGAATCAATCAGAAAAATAACCAACAAAAGAGTAGATCCCAAGGGAGAAGCAGTGGTAATCAAGGCGATTTTGAGTTTTAATAAACTAGCTTTTGTTCTTTTGACTACGGTCTTTTAGATATTGCATCAAAGACCCCAATAACCAATAGGGAATCACAAATATTAAAAGAAATATCATCAGCCAAAATCCTAGAGTTAGGATGGATAAAAAAGCTAGAAATCCTAAATATTGGTCAAATTCAAACATATTCTAAAATTCTTAACCAAATTTACTGCATTTTCTTATTCAACTAAAGTATATCCTTATTTTATTTTAACAGCCTCAAGCAAAAGCCTTATTTTTGTAATGTTAAACATATTTGATAATGGATCATCGCATTGAAAAAGACACCCTTGGAGAAGTTAAAGTACCTCTAGAGGCCTATTGGGGAGCACAGACCGAACGCTCAAGATCGAATTTTAAGATTGGTGACGAGGTGCAA
>MDTG01189069.1_pt1 | contig 22896 bp, 24 predicted proteins | sample 811421 | NCBI WGS metagenome assembly MDTG01 (sample SAMN05326645, study PRJNA326480) | marine metagenome | isolation source: seawater | place: Pacific Ocean: South East | collected 2011
AACCCCTCTGGAATCTTGATAAAACAATTTCTTGCATTATGGAGTGGCATGATTCTATTGATAAGCTAAATATGTATAAACGCTCTTTTGAAGAGATTGAATCCTATGAAAAATATATAATCGGTCACAATTATGGATAAGATTGATCAAATCTCCTATGCAAAAACTGTATATGGCCAAGAAGAAATTGATGCAGTAGTCAAATGTTTGAGTGAGTCTACCCAAATGGGAAATTACTCAAGAAAATTTGAAAAGGAAATAGCCAATTTATTTGATAAAGAACACTGTCTTTATGTTAATTCAGGTTCATCTGCACTATATATTGGAGTAGAAGCATTTAACTTTCCTAAGGAATCTGAGGTTATAACTCCAGCTTTAACATTCTCTACGTCAATAGGCTGTCTTGTTAAAAATAATCTAATACCGGTATTTGTAGACATAGAACCTTATACTTACTGTGTAGACGTAAATTTAATTGAAGAGCAAATTAACGAAAATACAGTTGCCATCTTAGCTCCAAATTTAATGGGAAACCTCTGCAATTGGCCAGAAATCAGAAAAATAGCCGATAAGTATAACTTGGTAGTAATAGAAGATTCTGCTGATACTTTAGGAGCCAAGATAGATGGTAAAAAATCTGGATTTTTCACAGATATGTCAATCACAAGTTTTTACGGTTCACATATTATTAACTGTGCCGGTAATGGGGGAGCTCTTGCAATAAATGATAATTCAGTTATGGAAAAAGCTAAACTTCTTAGGTCTTGGGGAAGAAGTTCATCTTTATTTGATGAAAGAAGTGAAGAAATTGAAAATAGGTTTAACATTAATCTCGATGGAATTGATTATGATGCTAAGTTCGTTTTTGAAACTGTTGGCTATAATCTTGAAGGTAATGAACTAGGTGCAGCTTTTGGCTTAGCTCAGCTCAAAAAGCTTAAGGATAATATTTCTACCAGGCAAAGAAACTTCAAAAGACAATGTGATTTCTTTTCTTCTTACAACGATATCTTTATTAATCCTCAGGAAACAAACCTTTCTAATACAGCTTGGCTAGCTTTTCCTGTTTTAATTAATCAAAGGGCTAATTTTTCTCGAAAAGAATTTCAAATTTTTTTAGAGGAAAGAAATATCCAAACTAGAGTAGTTTTTACAGGAAATATTACTCGTCAACCTATGTCCAAAGAGTTTTCCTATAAAAAAAATCATGAATTCGTTAATGCTGATAATGTAATGAAAAATGGAGTTCTTCTTCCAGTTCATCATGGTTTAACAGATGAAATGTTTGCTAGGCTTCATAAAACTATAGAAGATTTCATCGAATTATATGCCTAATAATAGGAAAAGATTCAAAAAAGCTTTAATTACCGGAATTACGGGACAGGATGGTTCATATTTAGCTGAATTTCTTCTTGAAAAAGGTTATGAGGTCCATGGTATTAAAAGAAGATCTTCATCTTTTAATACTGAAAGAATTGATCATATATTTGAAGATCCTCATAAGGATAATAAGAAACTAATACTTCATTATGGCGACATGACCGATTCATCTAATTTGATATCCATTTTGGAAAAAGTTAAACCAAATGAAGTTTATAATCTAGCAGCCCAATCCCATGTTTCTGTATCTTTCGAATCTCCTGAATACACCGCAAATGTTGATGCCATTGGAACTTTAAGATTATTAGAAGGTATAAGATTTTTAGGCCTCAAAGACACAAAGTTTTACCAAGCCTCAACTTCAGAATTGTATGGACTCATCCAAAGTTCAAAGCAATCTGAATTAACCCCTTTTTATCCAAGATCACCTTATGGCGTTGCAAAGCTCTACGCTCATTGGATAACAATTAATTATCGAGAAGCATATAATATTTTTGCTTGTAATGGCATATTGTTTAATCATGAATCACCACGAAGAGGCGAAACTTTTGTCACAAGGAAGATAACAAGAGGACTGTCTAATATAGCTCAAGGATTAGAGGATTGTTTATATCTTGGAAATTTAGATGCTTTAAGAGATTGGGGCCATGCTAGAGATTATGTAGAAATGCAGTGGATGATGCTCCAATTAGATAAACCAGAGGACTTCGTAATTGCAACTGGGAAAAATTATTCAGTTAGACAGTTTTTAATTTGGTCAGCCAAAGAATTAGGAATTAAGCTTATTTTTAAAGGTAAAGAAAAAAAAGAAGTTGTTCTTGTTGATTCTATTATTGGAGATAATGCTCCCGCACTTAAAAAAGGGGATGTGATTTGTAGAGTGGATCCTAAATATTATAGACCTGCAGAGGTAGATACATTACTCGGAAATGCTTCCAAAGCAAGAAAGATTCTTGGATGGAAGCCATCATCTACAGCAAAGGAAATGTGTAAAGAAATGATTAGAAATGATTTAGCTCTGGCAAAAAAAGAACTATTATTAAAAACACATTCTCAAAAATAGTTACAAAATGAAAATTCTTGTTACTGGCGGTACTGGAATGGTTGGAAGTGAACTTCAGAAGCTCCTGCCAAATGCTACTTATCCAACATCAAAAGAATTAAACTTAACTGATCCACACTCCGTTGAATCCTTCTTAAAAAAACATCAATTTAATTATGTAATTCATTTAGCAGCTCATGTAGGTAGTCTGCACGATAACATTGAAAACAGTACATTATATTTCGATCAAAATATTTTGATGAATACAATCATAACCAAGCTTGCATATCAAAATGGGGTAACAAATTTTTTAGGAATCTTAAGCACATGTATTTATCCAGATGATTTAGAAGTTTTTCCAATCAAAGAAAAAAGCCTCCATTTAGGGGCGCCTCATAAAGATTTAATGTCTTATGCTTATGCCAAAAGAAGTCATGCTGTACAGATAAATGCATATAAAGAATCCTACAAAGTTAATTACAACTATTTAATTCCATGCAATCTTTATGGGGAGTTTAAATCATCACATAAAGATAGATATCACTTTGTAAATGACTTGATTCTAAAAATAATCAAAGCAAAGAAAGATAAAGATACCTATATAAAACTCTTTGGAGATGGTACCCCAATGAGACAGTTTATGTTAGCGGAAGACTTTGCAAAAATAATATACGCTTATCTGGAAAAAGACTTGAATTCATCATTCAATGTCGCCCCCAAAGAAAATTTGAGTATTGATCAAATAGCAAAAATTGGGCTTCTTGCATGTGAAGCAAAAAAATTAAAAATAATTTACGATTCTTCAAAACCTAATGGCCAATTTAGAAAAGATGTTGACACAAAATTGTTTAATGAAAATATTAAGTATTTCGAATTTACAGACTTATCAGAAGGAATAAAGAAAGTTTATAAATCAGCTTTGAAAAATAATTTTTATGTCTAAAAAAACTATCTTAATAGGTCCTACTGGCTTTCTTGGCCCTTCATTCCTAAAAAAGCATGATCAAATTATCGCTATTGGAAGAACTAAATTACCCTCTTTCTTGAAAAATGATTTTATAGAATTAAAAGAAAATCTAAACTTTTCTGAATTAGATAAGGTTGATTTTGATAATGTAATTTTTCTTATTGGAAGCTCAGATCATCAAATATTAAATAATCATCCCACAATGGCCTTTGAAAAAAATGTCTTTCCTTTAAAAAAGTTCCTTAGTTACCTGAGTTCTTCTGAAAGAAAAGTAAATAAAATTATTAATTTTACTACCATGCTTCAATATGACTCTAAGAAGTTAAAATTACCTTGTAATGAAACTCAGCCAAGGAATCCTACAGTTAACAATTATGTGCTTAGTAAATATTGTTCCGAGTTAATCACAGAACAATATAGGAAAGATTTTTCAATCATTGATATAAGAATAAGCAATGTGTACGGACCAACTCATCTTAGAAGGCCTGATATTATTCCTTCGTTAATATGGAAAATTAAAGATAAAAAGAGATTGTCTGTATGGAATAAAAAACCAAAAAGAGATTTTGTATATGTTGATGATGCTATTGAAGCTGTATTGCTACTTATGGAAACAGACTTTTCTGGGCCTGTAAATCTCGGATCAGGTAAAAGTAGTTCTGTGAAAGAAATTTGTGAAATACTCGAGAAACTTTCAGGGAAAAAAATCTATGATGAAAAAATTAAGGTTTCAGGACATATGGAGTTTTTCCAAGATATCACTTTACTTAAATCAATTATCGATTGGTCTCCAAAATACTCCATTAACTCAGGCTTAGCTAAGACTTTTAACGAGATGGTGAATTAAATTTTCTATGGATTATAAATTAGCTACATCTACTTGGGATGATAAAGAATTGAAAGCTATACAGCAGGTAATAGATTCTAATAATTTTACAATGGGAGAGAAAGTTTCAAAATATGAAGAAAATTTTGCCAATTTTTTCAACTCTAAACATGCCTTAATGACAAGTTCTGGATCAACAGCTAATCTTCTAATGATTGCATCTTTATTTTTTACAAAAAATAAAGAACATAAAATATTTAGGGGGGATGAAATTATTGTCCCAGCGGTATCTTGGTCTACGACTTATTTTCCACTTCAGCAATATGGTTTAAAAGTAAAATTTGTGGATATCGATATTGATACATTAAATTTCGATTTAAAAGCGCTCAAGGACTCAATTTCAGAGAAAACCAAGTTAATTTTTGCAGTTAATCTTTTAGGTAATCCAAATGATTTCAAGGAAATTTCAAAAATTATTGGAAATAGATCTATTACTCTTATTGAAGATAATTGTGAATCAATGGGCGCAAAGTTTAACAATCAGTTTACTGGGACTTTTGGGCTGATGAGTTCATTCAGTTCTTTTTTCAGTCATCACATATCAACTATGGAAGGAGGAATGATACTCACTAATGATGATGAACTTTTTCATATTTTATTGACCCTTAGAGCGCATGGTTGGACTAGAAATCTTCCAATAAAAAATCTTGTAACAGGAAGAAAAGAGAATAACGAATTTAAGGAATCATTTAAATTTGTTTTGCCAGGTTATAACGTAAGACCATTGGAAATGAGCGGAGCAATAGGAATAGAGCAGCTAAAAAAACTTCCTAACTTTTTAAAGCAAAGGGTCAAGAATGCAGAATTATTTACAAGCCTTTTTTCTAATCATCCTTTCATAAGAATTCAAAAATCGATAGATGAATCAAGCTGGTTTGGATTTAGCTTAATCCTCAAAGAAAGCTCTCCTAAGACAAGAGAGGAAATTATTGATGTTTTAAAGAAGAACCAAATTGATACCCGCCCAATAGTGACTGGCAATTTTGTTGATAATGAAGTACTTGATTATTTTGATTATGAGGTACATAAAGAAATGATAAATGCTGATTATCTTGATAAAAATGGTTTTTTTGTTGGGAACCACCAAAACGACTTAACATCTGAAATTCAACATCTCCATAAAGTACTCTCAAATCTTTAATTTATAGAATGCTATTTTCTAGCGAAAGTCCTAAGAAATTTAATTTTTATATAATGACCAACTCCAGAGTCAAATCAACGGCTAAACTTTTAAATCAACTGGGGAGATTAAATAATTTCGGAAATATATTCATATCAGATAGCGGAGGGAGGGATAAAAAAATATTCAACCAAGCTTTAAAAAGTATCTCAAAAGACAATATAGATTTTGAGCTAATTGATAATTCAAAATTTTCAGAGTCTCCTTTTCTTCATTGGTGGTCTATTTTGGATAATGGGAAAGAAAATTTATTTATTTTCCATGATGATGATGAGATTGATGAAAAAGAATTTATAAAAATTCTCCAAGGTAGTTTTACAGATAAATACGATTTTATTTGTTCAACCTTAAAAGGAAAAAATCCTGATTTTTCTGATCATGATTCAAAAAGTAAGACTGAAAAAATTAATAGTATTATCAAGACTTATATTTTAAGTCCTTCAGGAAATTGTCCTCTATTGACAGGACTTTTTATTAAAAGACCTTTTAAATTGAAAGCTAATATACCAGATGATTTTCTTATAGAAGGGAATTACGGAGATATATCATTCATGTCTTGGTTGTTTTCTCAGGATAGATCACTTATTTCTGATATCAATTATATCAACCATATTGAGCATGGAGAAAATCATAATTCTTCACATTCTCTTTATTCAAGAGACCTTCTTCATAAGTTTATTTTTAATAGGAAATCTTTTGAGATGAAAATAATTTCTTTTCTGATCTATTTTAATTATCCTTCAAGAATTCATTATTTTGTTACAGGATTGTTTTTATCATTATTTGTTCCAAATCTTTTGCTAAAAGTACTAAAAAAATTTTTTTCTGTAATAAGGAAGATTATTTTCTAAATGGTTATTTCATATAGATTTATTGGACTTTTGATTTTATCAATCGGGACTTGTTTCATTTTCTTCAATCCACTAAATCTTACCAATGAAATTTTCCCCTATTATTTATTAAGTATATTTTTTGTACCTTTAAAAATAAAAGATTATCTACTTTCAATTCTTCTTACTATTGCCGCAATATTATGGTTCGTAAATTTTCCATCTTTTAGAATATTTATCGATCCTGTAATGATACTTTCAACAATATTTGCATTTAGATTTTTTTGTGAACTTGATGGAGAAGAAAAAAAATTCTTTTTTAACTTTATCAAATACTTTATTTTTTTTAATACCTTTATTTGCATTATTCAAAATTATTCTGATTACTTTCAAACAATTACATATTCTTTCTTTAGCGGAAGAGAAGGTGAAGTGGACGTTACCTTGCTTGATAGAGGTGTTACTGGATTAGCGCCTGAGCCAGCATATGGCTCAGCTTTAATTATCGGTTTAGCTCTTCTTTACAGTGCATTTATGAAACCAAGTTTGATTTTTTTTATTTCTGTAAGTTTGACTGTATATCTTCAGTCTTCAATAAGTGGATTGGCTTATTATTTTTTATATCTTGTATTCGCTTATTTAATGCATTTCAGACATACAATTAACAAGCTTTCTTTAAGAAACCTAACTATTCTCTATACTTCTATATTTTTGATAATTATTTTATATCTTTATCAAGCTGACTTTTCGCAACTAATACAAAATATAAGGCGGCTATTATCATTTATTGCTTTTATTGCTGAAGAAGGAAATATCCTTCTAGCTGAGGAACAGACTGGCTCGGTTAGATTGATTTTAATTTATTTAAGTTTTGCAGATTTAATTCACTTCGATTACGGGCCAGGATTTTCTTACTTTGGCTATTTAAATAGGATTTTTGCCACACCATTTGTTTCAATATTATTAGTTTTATATCTAATTAGAGTCAACAACATATCTATTTCTTATCTGATAGCTATCATTTTTGCTCTTTTGGCAGGACCTGTATTGATTTGGCCTTTATACTACTTAACCTTTTATGGTTTAAATGAATACTATCTAAATGAAAATACTAATTGATTGCTCTCTTATAGACTCTAAAGAAAGAGGAATGGGGATCTATCTCAAAAAAATCATAAAAACTATCAAGCAATTCCCTCAGCATAAATTTTATTTAGTTACAGACAATTACAACGGAAAGAAGATATTGGAAGAAATTTTTTTAGAAAGTAAAAATATCTATGTAAAAAAATATAAAATAAATAAAGTCTTTTATGAACAATTTCTAATTCCATTCTTATGTCTTTTAAACAAGATTGATCTACTCATAAGTTCTGGCGACACAGGCTCAATTTTAAAAACTACAAAAAAACAGGTCTTAATAATTCACGACGTTCTTTACATGAAGAAAAACTCTTTTGAATCAAAAGGAAATAATTTTAGAAGAAGACTTGGCAGGCTATATAGAAAACTTTGCATAAGTATTAGCTCTAAATTTTCTGATTCTATAATAACTGTTTCCTCATTTGCAAAAAACGATATCCATAAAGAATTAAAAATAGATAAAAGAATAGTTCATATCATTCGAAACGGTGTTGAAAAAAGTTTAGCCGTCTCTAAAGAAGAATTTACAAGAAAAGAAAAAAGAATCTTATTTGTATCCGGGTCAGATAACCAAAAAAATTTAAAAAATGTTATTGAAAAATTTTTAAAAAATAATGAAATCTTTTCAAATTTCAAATCAATAGAAGTTGTTGGAGTTCAATATCCAGAGGAGATTGGTTTGAAGGAAACAGAAAAAGTTAATTTTCATGGATATTTAAAACATGAAGAATTAATAAAATTATATAAACTTTGCAGTCACTTTATCATTCCGTCACTTTATGAATCTTTTGGCATCCCTGCTATTGAAGCTCTGCATGCAGGATGTAAAGTCTACTCTTCTCAGCTTGGGGCATTACCAGAAGTTTTAGAAAATAATGCTGTTTTTTTTGATCCATCAAATCAAAGGTCAATTATTGAAATGTTAAATGATTTGAATAAAAATCATGAATCATATAATTTCGAAGATTATTTAAAATCTAAGAAACATACTTCAAAATTTACTTGGGACAATTCATGTAGAGATCTTTATGATTTTTTATCAAAACATCTTACACAGAAAATACTAGTTGTTGGGCAAGGTTTAATTGGTTCTTCATTTATTAACTCAATTGCATCAGAACAGAAGTATGAAATTTATTCATCTAGCGAAAAATCTAATTCGAAGGGTTTTGTTAATCTCTTTGACACTAGAGTACCAAAATATTTCAGCGGGATCGGTGGGCTAGGAAATTTTTGGCATTCTGTTTTAGATCTGTCTTCCTTAAATAACAATCACTTTGTAAACAGCTGGTTAGTTAAAACATTTATAGGTCACAAAAAAAATATAGATAAATTTCAAAATTTAGAATTTGTTCCTTACTTTCCGATAAGACCAAAGCATTTATTTAAAGGTAAAAAATTTTATAAAAAGGAATCTACTAAACTATTGAAAGTTCTAAAAGATAAAAAAGTTCAAGCAATTTTTTCTAATAAGGAAGTGGAAATTTTTGATAAGGTATTTATTTGTCATGGTGCATTTCCTAAGAATGATGTTTTGATTGATTCGAAACTAGCTAAAGCTTCTATGTTTATGTCTGATCACCTTATAGTGCAGGTTAATAGTCATGAAAAAGAAATAGCAAAAGAAAAGATAAAATTCTTAAATAAAGGTCATATAAGAGAATATAAAGTAGAAAATTTAGAAGGGACAAATTATAAATTTAGCCAAAGACCAATATTTAAAAATAAAGAAGCTTTTTCACATAAAGACAAAGCAATTTATAGCAAGAATCTTTTCTCAATAATAAAAAAAATGATACTTAATTTTGATTTTGATCTTCTAAAGCAGTCTATTTATCTTCGATTCGGCATTCTTTTCGCTTCAAATATTGGATGACTTTTGTTCAATTTTATTGCAAGGATGCTTATATTTTAAAAGATAATGAACTATCAATAAATCAAGATGCTATAGAAAGAGAAATATCTAAGCTGAATAATAATGGTTTAACAGTTGAAAGTAGTACGATTATGTCAGGAATTCATTTTAGTAATTCATATTTATCTCTATCAGATGATATATCAGTAAATCGATTCGATGACTCAAAGCCAATAACCCTCATTGGATCTAACTATAATTTTGAATGTAGCGAGAAACACTTCACTTTTAATTTGATGCTTGAAGCTGAAAAAATTGGTAAGTTGTTATGTCAAAAGGCCTAATTGTTTCCACTTCCTCGATCGAAGATGAGGAAAGAGGAGCTATTCTGAGAGTTAAAAGATTATTAGAGGAATTAGAACCATATGATAAAAATTTATTTGTTATTAAATTTTTTAAAAAAGGAAAAAAAAGGAAAAGTGGAGTGCAAATTGAGTACTTTCCATTAAAGTTGCATGACTTGCCTAAAATGTTAATTCATTTTTTAAAAGGAGCACCTTTATCAAATCTTCTTTATTCAAGAAAAGATATAACGAAAAGATTAGACGAATTCGATAAGATCATTTTCCACCTTTCAAGGACTTATCAAGAACCTTATCCAGAATCAAAAACATCGATAGATATTTGTGAAAGCATGTCTGAGAATTTTTTGATGAGATATAAGCTAAGTAATCATTTATCTTGGAAAAGATATTTTTACTATTTTGAATCAAGAAGATTAGAAAAGTTTGAAAAGAAAATATCTTCAATTGAGGGCTTACAAAAGTTTTTTATTACCGAAAAAGATCAACTATTTTTAAAAAACACCAATTGTGAAGTTATACCTAATAAAATCTATCGTGACATAGTGAAAAAAAATGATGAAAGAATTAATTTTTATAAGTGTATTTTTCTAGGGCATGTAGATTATGAGCCAAACATAGTTTCAATAATAAAAACTTCTAAAATGTTAGGAAAAATAGATAAATCCTACGAATTACACGTTGTCGGTAGATTTAACTTAAGATCAAAACAGAGATTAGAAAAATTTAAAAATATCTACCTTCATGGTTTTGTAGAATTTTTTGATGATATTTTTAGTGATGCATTATGCGGTTTATCTTTAGTTGAAAATACGACTGGAATGCAAAACAAAGTATTAGATTATTTTACAAATTCTCTACCAGCCATAGTTTCTAAGCAAGTTCAGGAAGGTTTGCCTGATAAAAGTCCCGCAATGGTTCTTTTTAAAGAAGAATTATTAGAGAATTATTTGTTAGAACTCAGAAAGCCTCAAGTGAGAGATAAAATAATTGATAAAGGATATAATTATCTACTAGGTTTAAACTCATAAAATCTATGTAAATTTTTTTAGTCTGTAATGCAGATTTCCATCATCAACTCAGACAGATCTTTCAACAAAAATGAATTGTTTAAAAATGATGATCAATTTAATCTTCTTTACCCTTTCTTTAAACTAAAAAATGTCCTTCATAAAAAAAATATTGATATTAATACATCAGATATTTGTCCTCCAGAATTTTCTGATATTGTGTTCTTCAATGAAGCACCTGAAGAAAGAGTAGATGTTTCAAAAATTAAGTCTCAAAATTCATATCTAATTTTATTGGAATGCGAAATAATAAGAAAAAATAACTATAACGAAAATTTTCATAAATATTTTAAAAAGGTCCTCACTTGGGATGATGATCTTATTAATAAAAATCCTAATCTATATGTGAAGTCTAATTTTACTCAATCTTTTAAAAAGATTATCAAAACTAAAAAAACAAAATTATTATGCTGTATTTCTGCAAATAAAAAAGTTGATCACCCTAATGAGCTTTATTCCCATAGGCTTAATATAATTAGATGGCTTGAAAAAAATGATCCATTAAATTTTGACCTATATGGTTTTGGTTGGGGACATTATAAATTTTCAAGTAACGGACTTTTAAGGCCCTTGAACTTCTTTACAAAATTTCTTCCCAATGCAAGATTTAGAAGATCCTGGAAAGGTTCCGTTCAAAACAAGATAGAAACTTTATCGAACTATAAATTTAATATCTGCCTTGAAAATGCTTACGGATATAATGGTTACATTACAGAGAAAATATTTGATTGTTTCAGGGCCGGAACTATTCCAATTTATTTAGGTTGTCCTAACATAAGTAAACATATTCCAGATAATTGTTATATTGATCTTAGAAGATATGGAGATTTTTCGGATTGTTATGATTATATCAGGTCAATGAATGAAGAAGAATATGATGATTATCAAACAAATATTTCAAATTTTCTTGATTCAAAAAAAGCATATTTCTTTTCAGATGATTGTTTTATAGAAACAATACTTAATTTAATCAATGAAGAAAAAAATGAGTGGAAATGAAGTTATAAATTTCAATGTCCATCTTTTTTTTGATGTATTTATCGAAGATGCTCCCCTGGGAAAGTATTTAAGAGGAGACAGGAAAAGGTTTGATCTTGATAAAGCTATTCGAAGTCAAAATACGTCATATCGATATCAGACTAAATATGATATCACTAGATATACGCTTCATAGTTATTCAAAAGTAAATTGGAAGTCTGTTACTTTAAGAATTGAATGTGAAAATAAATTTCATAATCAAATTTACGATGAATTGAAAGAGTTGTTCCCAAATTCTTCAATTATTAACAAACGGTCTACAGATTCAGAAACTTATTTTAAGGCATTAAATGAAGTTGATTCTCAAGAAAATGACTGGATTTTCTTTTCCCCCAATAACGATCATCCTTTAATTTCTGATCCTATCTCTTTTTATGAATTGGTCGCTGATGTAAATAATTTAAATGAAAAATTTTCGGATGATGCAATCCTTTCTATACCTTTTTCACATTTCACAGAAGGGAACAACTGTAAATCAATTACTTCTCCTTTATGGGGATATTATGCAAATATATATCCAAAAGAAATTAAGGATTTTAATAATTTTAGTTTGATAAAGATGAATAAGTTACTTATAGATTCAGTTCATCTATACAAATACAAGGATATAAAAAAAATATTTCTTCTAAATGAAAATAAGGGAAGACTTATAAGGCCAGAAGATACCAGCCTTTATTTGCAAAAAAAATTTGACCATTATGTGGCTGTTTCTAAAAAAGAAATTTGTAGACATTATGATGGATATTCTTTCTTTTTAGACAAAGTGCCACCTTTATTTATCCCTGAAGGTTTTTTTGAACATAAAGTGAAAATATATTTTGGTGAAAAGTTACCTGATAAAAATTATGTTTATATTAATCCGAAAAGTAAAAAATACTCTTATCAAAATAAATTTGGAGCAGATTTAAAATGTCATTTAGATGACATACCATTTTTTTGGAAATCAAGAATTTCTGAAGTAATAAATGACTTTCAAGATGAAGATTTCGATAAGAGTAAACTTGAATATTATAAAAATGTTGAAAATCCATGGAGCCGAAACATTTTTTTGAACTTTATCAAATCTCTTGGCAGGCTTATTAAAAATATAACTAGATTATTGATCAAATGATAAATATTGTAATACCTATGGCCGGTCTAGGATCTCGTTTTTCAAAAAGCGGATATTCAGTTCCAAAGCCTTTAATAGAGATCGGAAATAATACTATGATAGAGACTGTTATAAATAATTTAACACCTGATAGACAACATAAGTTTATTTTTATTTGCCAAATTCAGCATGAACGTCAATTTAAGATTTCAACTTTATTAAAAAAATATACTAAAAATTGTAATATTGTTTTTATAGATGGATTAACAGATGGGGCAGCCTGCACTGTTCTAGAGGCACAAAAATATTTCAACAACGATAGTCCGATGATGATTGCTAACTGTGATCAATATATAGATTTCGACATAAATAATTATTTAGATGAATGGCTAGAAAGTGATAAGGATGGGTATATTATGACTATGAAAGCAAATGATCCTAAATGGTCTTATATAGGATTAGACAAAAATAATGAAGTTTATAAAGTTATAGAAAAGGAAGTTATTTCAGATGAGGCTACTGTAGGTATTTACAACTTTAAAATGGGAAGAGATTTCATAAAAGCTGCTAAAAAAATGATTAAAAAAAATGATAGGGTCAACAACGAATTTTATGTTGCTCCTGTTTATAACTACATGATTGAAAACAAACTTAAGGTTGGTTACTTTAATATTGGATCTGTTGGTAAAGGAATGCATGGCCTCGGAACACCAGAAGACTTAGAAGACTTTCTCAATAATTTTAAAATTTAATGAAAATACTTTCTCATCGCGGTATGTGGGATGATCAAATTGAGAAAAACTCTTTAGCCTCTTTTTCAAAATCTATTTCAAATGGATTTGGCATTGAATTAGATTTAAGAGACTATAAATCAAAAATCGTAATCTCACATGATATACCTGAAAAAGAGACTCTTACATTGGAAGAGGCTTTAGATATTTTTGCAGAAACCAAGGAAACTATTGCAATTAATATTAAGTCTGATGGAATATTAGATGAAGTTAGCAATTCTTTTGAACAGTTTGAGTGCGATTGGTTTTTATTTGATATGTCTATACCAGAAACATATCAGTGTTTTAAAAAAAAAATACCTTACTTAGTTAGATTCAGTGAATTCGAGACTAAAAACGATCTATTTGACTCCTCTGTGGGTATTTGGCTTGATAGTTTTGTAAAGAATTGGTTCGATGAAGCTTTTTTTGAAAGTTACTTAAATAAAAAAAGAATTTATGTAGTATCGTCAGAATTGCATGGAAGAGACAAATCTGATTTGTGGCAAATGTTAAAAAAATATCAAAATTCAAATAATTTATTTTTGTGTACTGATTTTCCTTTAGAGGCATATAAATTTTTTAATTCATAAAAATGACTATAAAAGCTGTGATATTTGATATGGATGGGGTCTTGATTGATGCAAGAGAATGGCACTTCAAATGCTTAAATGACGCTTTGTCTTGTTTTGGAGAAAACATATCTGAGGAAGACCATAATAATAGATTCGATGGTTTGCCAACAAAAAAGAAATTAGAAATGCTCTCTGAAGAAGGAAGAATTCCAACTAAACTTCATAACTTAATAAATAATCTTAAACAAAAATTTACTATAGATTATATTCATAGAGAGTGTATGCCGACTTATCAGCACGAATATGCTCTTTCAAGGCTCAAAAATGAAGGCTATAAAATAGCTCTTGCTTCAAACTCTGTTAGGGGAACAGTTGAATTGATGATGCAAAAATCTAATTTAGTTCAATATTTAGATTTAACATTATCTGCCTCAGATGTTGAAAAGCCAAAACCTGATCCAGAGATTTACAATACTGCAATTGACAGGCTAGGATTCACTCCTTCTGAGTGCATGATTATTGAAGATAACGAAAATGGAATAAAGTCCGCAATAGCTTCAAAAGCAAATGTTTTTGAGGTAATTGATGTTTGGGATGTAACTTACTCTAATCTCAAAAATAAGATTGAAGAGTTTAATAAGAAATGAACATTATATTGCTAGCTGCTGGAAAGGATGAAAAATCACATAATGATTATCCAAAATTCCTGACTGAAATTTTTTCTAAAACCCTTTTGGAGCATCAATTAGATTTTTTATTGAAGTTAAAAAACCCAAATATTAACTTGATCGTAAATAAATACGATTGTCATAAATTTCATTTAAAAGAAATAGTTAAAAAGATTAATGAATCAATTAATGTCATTGAAATAAGAGATCAGACAAAAGGTGCTCTTTTCTCCTCTCTGATGTGTTTAGATAATCTTATTTTCAAAGATGAACTACTAATCATGAATTGCAATGAATATGTAGATCTTAATTTAAATGATTTTATTGAAAGTTGTAGAGATAATAAATCTGACGCACAAATAGTCTCATTTAAATCCATCCATCCAAGATACTCATATCTAAAAGAGGATAAAAATGGAATGATAGAGGAGATATATTTCAATAAACCTCCTTCAAAAGATGCATGCACAGGGTTGGTTTGGATAAAAAATACTAACAACTTTTTTCTCAACAGTGAGAAACTTGTTCTAAAAAAATCTAATTATCCTGGAGCAATCTATTTCAATGATATTTTAAATGAATTTATACTCTCTGGAAGTATAGTAAAACCATATAAAATAAAGTCTGACCATTATTTCCCATTAAAGAGCGATGAACATCTTTCAAACTTGCAACTAAATTTTAAAGAAAAACTATGAAAAAATTTAACTTAAATGATATGGAAAGAGGGTGGTTTGTTGGAAATTTTCAACCTACAGTTTATAAAGCAGATAATTGTGAGTTTGCTATAAAAAAATATAATAAGGGAGATTATGAGAAAGAACACTTTCATAAAGCGGCAACAGAAGTTACTGTAATTATTAGTGGTAAAGTCAAAATGAAAGGCGAGTTATTTGAAAGCAATGACATAATTTTAATTGAGCCAAACGAATCAACCGATTTTGAAGTAATTGAGGATACTATAACTGCAGTTTTTAAAAGTGCCTCTGTTCCTGAAGATAAGTTTGCTGTTTGAAAAAATGAATTTAATTAAAAGGGATAAAGATATATTAACTGGCAAATCAGATTTAGAATTAATTCATTCAATAAAAAATTTTCCTGCAAAAATGGGAGTAACCAATCAGCCAAAAGAAGACGATTTTCATGCTGATATGAATTTCTATATTTCTAATGGTTCAGGAATGATACAAATTAACCCTCTTATTCCTTTAGATTTTCTATACCAGGATGGTCATGGAGCCGGAACAACAGGAAAACTTTGGGTGGATCATCATGAAAGTTTTAGTAATTTTATTAAAGACTCAAAGCCTAAGAACATCTTAGAAGTTGGTGGAGGACATAACCTTCTATCTTCTTTATATTTAAAGGACGATGATCACCTTCAAGAATGGCTTATTCTCGAACCAGGAAAAAAAGAGCTTGATAATGTAATAGACAATAGAGTGAGGTTAAAACAGGATTTTTTTGACAAGTCATTTTTATCGAAAAATAAAAAATATGACTGCATTGTTAATTCTCATCTTTTTGAACATCTTTATGACCCATTAAATTTTCTTGATATCGCTAGAAAAACTCTCAAAGATAACGGACTCATAGTAATGAGTGTTCCCAACACTGAGTACATGTTAAAAAATAAACATGCTAATACAATTATGTTTGAGCACTCCTACTATGCCTCTGAGACATTCATAAAATATATGATGGAAAAAAAAGGATTTAAGTTAATTAATAAAGAATATTTTAGAGACCATAGTATTTTCTTTTCATTCAAAAAATTAGATGACGAACCCAGTAATATTAATTTACCTGATTGTGTTAATGAAAATAAGGAATTGATATTTTCTTATTTCAACCATTTAAAAGGCTTAGTTGAAAAAATAAATGAAATAATAGTGACAGAGGATACTCAAATTTTTATGTTTGGAGCTCATATTTTTTCACAAATTTTATTTTTTTCGGGCATAAAGGAGGATGCTTTTAAATGCATCTTAGATAATGATCAAAATAAGCATAATAAACGCCTATATGGCACCTCTCTTGAAGTTAAAAGCCCAATTATTCTGAAGGATATTAAAAAGGGCATCGTTGTTCTTAATGCGGGAAACTATAACCAAGAGATAAAGACACAGATCAATAAAATTAATGAAAATATAAGTTTTATCATTAATTAATTCGATACTAAATCAAATGCAGATCATCTTTGGCAGGTTAGTTCAATTTATTGGTTCTTTCATTGTATTAAAATCCCTCTTAACAATATTTGACTCTGAAAGCTATGCAGAGATAAATATTTTTATCCTTATTTCTTCTCTTGTTATTTTGGTAAGCATATCTCCAATAGGAGTTTATTTTATGAGGTTTAGTAAAAAATGGCTTTCAGAAAACATTTTAAAAAACAAGTTAGATATGATTATTTTTTTGTCATTTTTAATTTGTTTATTTCTTTTATTTTTATCTTTAATTTCATTATTTTTCTTCCCTTCTATAAATAATGTTTACTATCTATTTTCCCTTTACATCTTTTCTTCAGCTATAACTCAAACTCTTATTTCTGGTTTGGGCATTAATAATTCAGTTTCGAAATCTATTTTATTTTCAAATTTAAATATATTTGGGTCATTACTTTTCTCTCTTTTTAGTATTTATTTTTTCGGTACTACAATTTTCAGTTGGATATTGGGTCAAGTATCTTTCCAATTTATTTTAATTTTAATCTTATTGAAATATTTTTATAAATTTAATTTTTCTTTAAATATAAGTTTAATTATTTTTAAAGAATTCATCCAAGATGTTAGAAATTTTGCATGGACTACATCCATAACAAACGTTTTAAATTGGCTTTTATATCAATTGCCAAGGATTTTATTGGCTTATTATATGGGGCTCGAGGCTTTTGGTTTTTTTGTAGCTGGCTATATGATTGCTGCATATCTTTTTGCAGGTTTGGAGGCGGTGTTAAACTCGTATTTCTTGACGAATTTCTATAGAAAGTGCGAAAAAGAAGAAAATTCTAATGCTTGGTCAGAATATTTTTTCTACATCTTAATTTTCTCGATAATTTTTCTAACCCTTTTTATATTTGTATCGGGACTTTTATCTAGAATAATTATTTCAGATAATTATTTGGAATCAATGAATTTCATTTATTTTGGATTAGCTTGTGAGTTTTTAAGGTTGGTTGGATCTACATTCATTATTGCTGGTCAATTTTTAGTTAAACCCGAGATTACATTTAAACCTATGACCTTCTCAATAATTATTATGTTAACAGGGCTATTATTATCTAACTTTCTCTATGGTTTTAATTTTATTTTAAGCCTTATCATCATATTTGGATCTTTATTTTCATATCTAATATTTTCATACTTTTTAATTGTAAAAAATTATTCTAAGTTAGATATTAGAATTTATTTCAATGATATTATTCTGATGACATCAATTTCTGCCTGCTTCTTGATTTCTTATTTTATTGCGGCTCAATTAGTTTCATTTTCATTCATTAATATTTTATTTATCGATGTTATGTTTTTAATCTTTTTCTTACTTTCAGTTATAAAAATTTTGAAAGTTAAGATTTTCAAGGAAATAAATATCTGGAAGCTTTTTAGTAATTATGATTAATTTTAGCGGCAAAATAGCAGTTATTGGAGGATCTGGGTTCGTTGGCAGATGTTTATCAAAATTATTGGATAAATACTATATTGATTATGATATTTTTGATTTAAATCAAAAAGACACTAAGCCCATAAAATACCTTGATGTAACAAACATTAATACAATTAATTCGATTGAAGGGTATGACTTAATAATAAATTTAGCTGCCGAACACAAAGACAACATTGAACCTAAGACTAGATATGATCAGGTAAATGTTGAAGGTGCAAGAAATGTTTGCGCTGCAGCAGAAAGGTTTAATATAAAGCATATTATCTTCACAAGCTCCGTTGCAGTATATGGATTTGTTGATGAGAATACTGATGAACAAGGGGGCATAAATTATTTTAATGACTATGGGAGAACAAAATTCCAAGCTGAAAATGTTTATAGGGATTGGTTTTCAAAAAAATCGGAAGATAAAAAATTAACAATAATTAGGCCCACTGTTATTTTTGGTAAGGAAAATAGAGGAAATGTTTACAATTTAATGAAACAGATAGAATCAAAAAGATTTTTAATGATTGGTAATGGAGAAAATGTGAAATCGATGGCTTATGTTGAAAATGTTGCAGAATTTCTACTTTACGCATTAAATTTTAAAGAAGGCTATCATCTTTACAACTACGTTGATAAGCCTGATTTAAATATGAATGAATTAGTAAAAATTATTAGAAAAAAACTCTTTAATAAGAAATCTGTTGGCATAAGAATACCTTCTTTTTTGGGTCATTTAGCGGGAATAATTTCTGATTTTATTTTGGGTGCATTTAAAATTAATTCTCCAATAAGCAGAATAAGAATAAAAAAATTCATATCATCTACCCAATTTGATACTTCTTTAAAAGAGACTGGATTCAGACCCCAAAAAAATTTAATAGAAGCTTTAAATGAAACTCTAAGTCATGAATTTACAACTACAAAAAATAAAGATAGCTTTAAAAATTAATGGAAGAGATTTATATATTAGGAAAAAATTCTAATCTTTTTAAAAAATATGAAAAGTGGTTAAAAACAAATGATCCTGATAAATTAAAAGCTTTGTTACTTTTTTCTCATTCTCAAGTAGACAAAATAAAAAAAAATGTTGATCAAGATAGATGTATCCTATTTTCTCTCTCAACAGATGCTTCAGAAAATGAACACCTCCTCCTAAAACTTTCTAAAATTTTTAAGGAAGTAAGAATTATTGGGTCTGCTTCGATAAAAAGCAGTGTTTCGGATAAATTCACATATTCAAATTTAAAACAAAACCAATATATTTTTGCCAAGGAATTAAATAAAAGAGAATTAAATATACGTTGTCATTTATTTGGAGATTTTAGAAATTCAAAAAGGCTAGGAATAAAAGCTAGATCTAAAATTAAGGATCTGCATGAATATATTTTTTATCCCGAAATTTCGGAATTTTCTCAAAATAAATTCTATCTTGAAGGAGAAAATACTAAATTATTTTCCTTGTTTTATGAAAAAGCTGAAATATTTTTTGGGGCAAAACTTACTGCTTTTTTCGTAAAAATGTTTACTAATTATACTTATGGATACTCCAGAATTTCTAAATTAAAAGAATGAAAATTTTTAATCATTTATCCATTCTTATATCTAGAAAACCATTAAAAATGATAGAGAATGATATTGATCTTTCCATAGTGATCAGAATACTACAATCGAAAAAGAAAATTTCTATTGATACAGAATTCACTTGGAGAAACACTTATTTTCCAATTCTGAGTTTATTACAAATTTCAACCAATGAATTTATTTACATAATTGATCCTTCTTCAATAAATAACTTAGAAGCGTTAAACGATATCTTTTTAGATAAAGATATAAAAAAAGTTTTTCATTCTGCCCGTAGTGATATATCAGTCTTAAATATTAATTTAAATTCTAAATTTGAAAATATTTTTGATACTCAAGTTGCAGATTCGATAATTTATAACTCTCAAAATCAAATCAGTTATAAAGATTTAGTAAGCAAGTACTTCTTTGTAAATCTCCCAAAAGAACAAACAAATTCAAACTGGAATAGAAGGCCATTATCAAAAAATCAAATTTCTTATGCTTCGAATGATGTGAAGTATTTACATAAAATATCAGATATTCAGGAAAGAAAACTAATTAAATACCGGCTCATGAATAAATTCAAAAAATCATGCAATGAAGAAATTGCCATAAGTCAAACAAAGATTATAGATGCGAGGCTTTTGCGATATGAAAAAAAGAATAAAGGACTTTCCTCTTTAGAAAAAGATCTTTTCATTTGGAGGGAAAGTGAAGCAGAGAAACTAAATATACCACCTAATTATATTTTTAAAGATAAGTACTTTAGAAAACTAAAAAAAATCATATTAGAAAATAGCTTTAGGGATTGTGATTGGATCTTCAAAGAAGAGGCTTATAAACAAAGTTTTTTTGACAGATTTAGATGATCTTTCTATTTTGGCTTACTTATGCAGCTATTTCTTTAGTATGTTCTTTGTTAATTAGAAATATTTTTGAAAAAAAGTTTTTTAGATCATTTTTTTTTAGTTTAACTCTCAGTTTTTTTTGGGCTTTTTGGTTCAGGGAGCCAGGAGGTAATGAATTAGCACCAATAATCTCTATAATTCTTGTCAATACATTAGAGGGCGCAAACATAAATTTTTTAAGATTAATAAGACCATTTGGGTTAGCTTTCATAACAATATTTATCTTAGACATTTTGGTTACTTTTATTAAAAAAAGAACTAAAAATTTATAATATCCATTTTAATGTTCATCAGATGAACGATACCTATAGTATTTTTACCTTTCATAAATCCCGCACATTCTCCTGGATTAAAAATAAAGGACTTGCTTTTTTTCTCATTTCTATACCTATGTGTGTGACCGTGAACAATTACATCAAATTCTTCACAGTCACTTTCTTTGATATCCAAAGGATCATGCACTACCAAGATCTTTCGATTTAAAAATTTAAGAGTTTTTGGACCATCAGTTATATAAAAATTATTTTTAGCACAAACTTCCTCTAATTGTGGTTTATCTCCAATATCATTATTTCCAAATACCCCATAAAGGGGGCAGTTCAAAATTGAAAATTCTTCTAAAGATTTAGGAAGACTAATATCGCCTGTGTGAACTACAAAATCTAATTTAGAATCATTAAAAATTTCGCATATTTTTTTAATATTTTTTATATTATTATGCGTATCGCCTGTTAGGCCGAATTTCAAAGCAAATCAACTTGTTTTTTCAAGTATATGTATACCACAGGCAGTTCCCAAGCCTATAACATGAGTCATACCTATTCTTGCGCCATCAACTTGCCTAGCTCCTCCTTCGCCTCTTAAGTGAGTACAAACTTCATAAATATTTGCTATACCAGTAGCCCCTAAAGGATGCCCCTTAGATAAAAGACCACCAGAAACATTGACTGGAACTTTTCCTCCGAGTTCAACATGTCCTTCATCGATCATTTTTCCTGCTTCTCCATCCTTACAAAGACCTAAATTTTCGTAATGAAGCATTTCAGCAGTTGCAAAACAATCATGAAGTTCGACAAGATTTACATCTTCAGGCCCAATACCTGCTTGTTCGTAAGCATCTTTGGCAGCTAATCTGGTACAAGCATTAACATCCGGCATCACTAAATCCCTGTCAGTATATGGATCGCTTGCCATAGCTGAGGCTCTTACTTTTACAGCTCTCGACATACCTAGTTCTTTTGCTTTCTTTTCAGATACAAGAACAGCAGCAGCTGATCCATCTACATTGACTGAACACATAAGCTTTGTATTTGGATAAGAAATCATTTCCGCATTCATAACCTCATCTAAAGGAGTTTCTATTTGATACATAGCCTTTGGATTCATGGTTGAGTGATGATGATTTTTTACAGAAATTTTTGCAAATTGCTCAAAAGTAGTCCCATATTCCTTAGCGTGTTCCATTCCAGCCTCGGCAAAAACACAAGGCATTGTTCCTGAACCAAGTAGGCCCTCTTTGGGTATGCCATCTCCTCCGCCAGCTCCTCCAAGAAGACCTTTACCCATTTGCTCTACTCCAACAGCTAATACAACGTCATACATACCAGCTTTTATTGACATCCAAGCTTCCCTGAAAGCCGTAGCACCAGTTGCACATGCATTAGCAACATTCACTACCGGCATACCAGTCTGACCAATTTCTTGAAGAATCCTTTGCCCAACCATTGCATTGGCTTGCCCAAGGTTTCCGCAATAAAGGGCTTGCATATCTTGAATACCCAAACCAGCATCGTCTAGAGCCATTAATGCAGCTTCTGCACCTATATTTGGAACACTTCTGTCAGGAAATCTTCCAAACTTAATCATATCAACACCCATTACATAAACATCACTCATAATTTCACCTCAATTAAGC
>MDTG01295780.1_pt1 | contig 22895 bp, 25 predicted proteins | sample 811421 | NCBI WGS metagenome assembly MDTG01 (sample SAMN05326645, study PRJNA326480) | marine metagenome | isolation source: seawater | place: Pacific Ocean: South East | collected 2011
TACCATGGTATCTCATTAAATCTATAATTTAAAAACTTACCACTATGTTTTTTATTAATTTTTTTCATGAATTTAACAAATCTATGAGCTGCAATTTCTATAGAAATTTTACCTTTAGCAGATTTAGTATTTACCCAACCTGGATCAAAACAAATAAAACTAATTGTTTTTAATGAGTATTCAAAGGCTAAGTTTTTAACAAAAGAATTGAGTAAAGATTTAGATGCTCTATATAAATGACTGCCTTTTCGTTTATGGTGCTTTTTTCTACCTCTCTCTGAAATGCTTCCAGATTTACTTGAAAAAAAAATTATTTTTGAATTTTTTTTAATAAAATTATTTTCAATTAAATAATATGTAAACTTTATAGAAAAAATACAATTAGAAGTTAAAACATTAAAAATTTTTTTATTTTCAATATTTAGTAAATTTCCTTTGAAATTTGCTTGATCTGCTATAAAAAAAATTACGTACGAAAATTTTAAATTTTTAAAATAATATTTAAATTTTTCAAAATTTTGTGAGAAAAAATTAGTTTTATAATTTTTAATAATATTGTCTTCTTTTAACTTTTTTCTCGATAATGAATAAATATTAAATTCACTATTTATTTTTTTTATAACATCGGTAGCTATTTCGCTTGTTGGTCCTATAATTAAGATATTTTTTTTTTTCAAGATTTTAAATTTCAATTATGTGAAAAATACATTAATTAATATAATATCAATATTATTAAATGAAACTACTAATTATTAAGAATGATGGATTTGGTGATTTTATTTTAGTAAAAAATCAAATAAAAAATATTAATAAAAAGTATTATGATATTGATATTGTTATCTCAAAAAATAACGAGATTTTAACCAAAGATATAGAAAATATAAAAAACAAAATTGTTTTCGATTATTATGGACCAAATTTTTCTTATAACAACAAAATATCAGGTAAAGATAAACTAAAATTATCAAATTTAAAAAAAAAAAAATATGATTTATGCATTGTTCTAAGAAGATATTTAAATGATGAACAGGTATTAATTCTTAATGAAATTAATGCAAAGTCTATAATATTATGTCATGAATTTTTTTCTTCAAGAGAACCGTTAAAATGCAACTTTAAGAAGGTAAAAATTTCAAAAAACTTATTAAATGATTATGATTATTTTAATACTTTTTTAAAAAAAATTAATTTAATTAAAAAAGAAAAAATAAAAATTTCCAGTAAGCTATTATCTTCTAAAAACTATTTGGTACTAAATCTAAGTGGAGAAAGACAATTTAAAAATATTGAAAATTTAAAATTACTGATCAATATAATTAAAAAAAATTATAATAAGAAAACATATATTATTGGTAAAACACTCAATAATGAGATGAATATTAAAATAAACAACCTATTAAGAAAAATAAATTCTAAGAAATTAATCAATTTATGGTCTAAATCTAATTTTTCTAGTTCTATGAATTTAATTAATCATGCAGATTATTACATCGGATTTAATACAGGGCTAAGTCATTATGCATCGATGATAAATATAAAGTCATTAATAATCTTAGACTCTGGTGGAAACAATAAATGGTTTCCTTATCCAGAAAGTATGAAAAAAAATATTTCTTATTGGACTTATAATACCCCTTGTGCTGGATGTAATTATGCAGGAAATCAGAATAAATGTTTTTATGATACAAGATTTTGTGTAGATAATATTTTTGATAATAATAAAAAATTAGAAATTGAGTTTAATAACTTTTTATTGAAAAAAAATAATTATGTTAATTTTTCTAAATATAATTTTTTTATATCTGATTGGACAGTAAAAGAAAAAAAAAAAGATTATTTTATTTAAAAGAAAATGGATATATCAAAATTGTTAATAAAAATTTTTCAAACTTCTTAAAAATATTTTTAGATTGGATAACGTTTTGTTTTACAAAAAAAATAAATATTATTATTTATTGGAAAGTAACTTTTAAAAATATCTTAAGTTTTTTTAATTATTTTAAAGTTCGGTAATAAATTAATAAATACACTTTTTTTATTTATTTTCGCTAAAACTTTTTTTTTTATAATAGAAAAATATCTTGGTGTTAAGGAAAATAAAATTACATTTTTTTTTAAATTTAATTTTTCAAATTTTTTAATATCAATTTTTAATTTAGTAAGAGGGAAAAATTTTTTCAGGGGAAAATCATCTACCAAATATTTTATTTTTTTTTCTAAATCAAAATACAGAAGTAAAGGAATAGATCCAATTGATGAACCAAAACCAATAATTTCATAATTTTTATATTTTGACTTATTGAGAATAGTATTAATTTTATTATAAATTTTTCTTAACCTTTCATGAAAAATATTTAAATTTTTTATAGAAATTTTATTTTCTTTATGAATTATATTATATAATTTTTTTTTTTTATATTTTTGTAAATCTTTAGAAATGATAGCGGTAAAGAAATTTTTTTTTTCAAAAAAATTTATTTTTGTAATTTGAAGTTTATTTTTTTTTGCAAGGATATCTAGAGCTTTTATGCTGAAATAATTCTTATGTTCTAAATAAATTCTATCAAGAGTTAAATTTGATATTACAGAAGGACCATAATGGTGTTGACAAATCATTATACCATCGTTGGTTAAGAACTTTGAAATATAAAAAAAAAATTTATTTATATCTAAAATATTACCTAAAAAATCATAACATAAAACTAATTTAATTTTTTTATATTTAAATTGTTTTATTTCATGAGAAAAATTATCTAAATTTATTCTTTTACAATCAATTTTTTTTTTTTTAATAAAATCTTTGTTTATAATTTTATTTTTACTTATTTCTAAAACTTTGTCTTTTTTTTTTAAGTCTATAATTTTATTTATTTCATTTGTAATTAAATTAATTTTATTTATCACATTTAAGCTTTTAGCTTTATGATCTTTATATAATTTTTTATAAGACACAATTTTGTCTAAAGAGATATTTTTACAATTAGTACAAAAATTTAATTTAATTTTAATTGGTCTTCTTTTTTTTAAATCTTTAATTTGATCTGAACTATTAATTGTAAATTCTGGATAATTTTTTAATGTAAAAAAATCAATAGTTTTACTCTCACATATCTCACAAAGAAATTTTTTCATAATTTAAAATTATATAACAAGTTTTAAACAATTTAATTTAATAGATTAAAACTTTTACTTAAAATAAATAAATTCATAATCTCCAGAAAAATTTGCCATCTTAAAAAGCCATATCCAAGCTTTCTTATCCATAATAGTTTCAGCGGTTAACGCCCAACATTGTACACCAAATTGTTCTTGATTATTTCTGTATGACTCAACACATATGTATTTTTTTTTTGCTATTCTCTCAATCTCTTTCAAAGAATTGAATAAATCTGGTAATTTAAAGTTATGTAATGTCGTATTCGAAAATACAAAATCAAACTCGCTTGTTTTAAATTTGAATTTTTTTCTTGCATCATGATAAAATATATTTTTTTTTACCTCTTTTTTTGAGTTTTTAATTGCGTATTTTGAAATGTCACAACCATAAATATTTTTGCTTTTCAACAATTTTGATAGTTCAAAAATCAAGAAACCTTTGCCACAACCAATATCTAATATCTTTGATTCTTTGTTTAAAGAATAATCTTTTATAAGTTTTTTAGCTAAATAAGTATAATATCCTGGTATATATTTGTAACCTCCATATCCATATTTTCTATTCCCATCCCAATATTCCTTTCCATACTTTTTGGAGATTTTCATACATTTGACTTTGTCATTATTCATACGTTCAAGATAATTTCTTTTTGTTTTTAAATGTCTGAATGATACATATTTTTTTTCTTTGCCTATCTGAGTTTTTGTATCATTTATTTTATAATTAATTTGATTTAATAAAAAAGTTTCTTCTATTTTTTCAATATCTTTATTTTTTTTTATAAATAAATTTTCAACAGCAAAGTGAATTTGTTTATTTTTTTTTATGATTTTTTTATACAAATTAATTCGTATTTTTTTATTCTCTGGTAGTTGAAATAAACTATAAAATAATATCCCATCATATTTTCTTAAGTCACTTAGTATTTCAAACAAGATATGTGTGCTATTTTTAATTGTATACTCTGTTGAACTCATCAAAAAATTATATCTATTTTTTTGACAATAATTTTTATTTACAATGTTTTGAACATGCTGGGGAACTCTTTCTCCTAAAAAAGGTCTACTAAATATATATCCTTTGAGTGAAATCATGATGTAAAAGGAAATTCATAATTATTTCCTAATTTTGTTAAAATTCTTTCTGTTATAGGTAAGAAAAATTCACCTATTTTTTTGTCTGCATAGGGAGAAAAAAAACTCTTAAATCTACAATTCATACTTACTCTTGTCTCATTTTCTTTATTAACAACATTTCCGTGTGGTAGGTTTTGATTAAATATCAAATAACTTCCTTTGTTAATTTTTATCCATTTTACTCTTTTTTTTAACAATGAATAAATTTTAGAACTACTTGATATTTTTTTTTTTTTTAGTTCTTTTTGAAATTTAGTATTTTCTACTGGGCTTAAGAGATACATGGATTTTGTTTTATAACAGTCTACTAAAGGAAGCCATACATTAACTTCGTATGGAGAATCACCTGACCAGACATCAGAGTGAATTGGAAGCAAAGATGATTCATCATTTGGGAACTGAATACTAAGATTAATATTTTTTTGCATCATCAGTTCATTTCCTGCAATTAGATATAATGAATTTCTTGCACAATTAAAATAATGTAATCTAAAATTCTCATCTTTGTTCATATTAAAAATCAAATTTAATCTAAATTCATTTAAATTTTTGACATCAAGATATTTATGTAATTCATTTAAATTTATTTTTTTATTCGTTTTTAATAATTTAGTTACATTTTTATTTAGAAGATCATAAATATAATTAAATGATTTAACATTTTCATTCTTATTTACTTTAAAACCTTTTAATAGAAATTCTTTAGAAATTTTTTTTTCTTTTTTATTTAAAAAATTCATTAGCCTTATTTTTTATAAGTTGCAAAAATATTAATTACCTCTTTATATTTAAGTTTTCTATTAAATGGAATAATATTTTCACCTAGCTCATAAATTTTATAATTTTCGTTTTTAAGATATTTAATAGTTTCAGAATAATGTATATTATGTTCAGCAAAACTTGCCTCTGATAGTTCAACAATTAATTTTGGTTTGTATTTTCTTATGATTTTTTCACAACTTTTTAATGCATTTAAGTCTAGTCCATCAATATCTATCTTAATGAAATGAATTTCTTCATCAATTATATCATCTACAACGATTGAATTATCTTTTAGTTTATTTTTGTCAACAAATCCAAATATAGGTTTTACCCTTTTTTCATTATTAAAATTTTTTTTTAAAATTTTATAAACTTCATAATCAGCCTCAAAACTATAAATATTGCCCGTGTTTTTATTGAAATATAAAAACAGCAACGTAAAAAAACCAATATTAGAACCTATATCAATGCAATTATAACCAAGTCTAATATTATTTTGTAAAATTTTTTTTTCAAATAACGAATAAAAATTTCTATAACTATAAAGTTCTCTAGAAGGATCTGGATAATTTTTTAAACTTAAAAATAATTCTTTTTTATATACTTTAAATTTCTTGGGTTTTAAAAATGGCCATACTATAAACTTTCTAAATATTATTAAAAATAAAAATAACTTATATTTCTGTAATTTTTTTATAAATTTTAATCTGTTTATAAGTTTTTTACTTAGCTCCTTATAAAACATTAATTTATTTTAAATATTTAAACCAAACCTTGGTGGCTTTAGAAATACTTTTTTTATTCCATACTGGGGCTTTTTTCCAGTTACTTATATTATCTAACATTACTTTAATACCTTCATTTACTTCAGTAGTTGGTCTCCATTTTAATAACCTTTTTGCCCTTTTAATATCAGCTTTAGATCTATCAGGCTCACCTGGCCTTTTCGGAATATAATTTCTCTTACTACTAATTAAATTAGCTATAAAATTTACCGAGGTTTCTCTGCCACTTCCTATATTTATTATTTGTTTATTTTTTTTTAAAAAAGATGCTTTAATAAAAGCTTTAGCAACATCCTTCACGTATATGAAATCTCTAGTTTGTTTTCCATCACCAACTATCGTAAGTGGTTTATCGTTTATTTTTTGTGCAAGAAATACACCAAAAACTGCTCCATATGCGCCCGATGTTCTCGATCTTGTTCCATAAACATTAAACAATCTTAGTGATGTTACATTTAATTTATAAACTTGCGCCCAATGAAGAAGTAGATCTTCACCTAATTTTTTTGTTAGAGCATATGGGTACATAAGTGAAATTTTCGAATTTTCATTTGTTGGAAATTTTTTAGGAAGTCCATAAGATGATGCCGAAGCAGCATAAACAACCTTTTTAACCTTATTTTTTACACAAGCATTTAAAACATTTAGAGTACCCGATACATTAGTGCTAAAGTATAATTTTGGATTATTTATACTAGGAACAATATCGGCTAAAGCTGCTAAATGAAGAACTACATCAATTTTTTTAAAAAAATGATCAAATTTTTTTGAATTTTTTGATATATCATATTTTATAAATTTTACTCTACTAGTTTTTGTATTAATATTTTTCTTTTTTCCACTAACCAAATTATCAATGACTGTAACTTTAATTTTCTTATCTTTTAAAAGTTCCTCTACAACATGACTACCAATAAACCCACATCCACCTGTAACTAAGTATTTTTTGTACATAAAATAATTTTTAATATATTAAATAAAATATAAACGCAATAAATCTTTAAAATATAGTTTAATCCCCATCATAATCATGTGACTTAATTTAATAATTTTCTATATTTTTTTATAAATGAACTTGAGATTGAGGTACTTGCCTTTGCTGAATCAACCTTGTGAGAAAGTAAAAGTTTTTTAAATTTTTTTTGCAATAAGTCTTCTTTAAAATTATTATTTTTTACTTTCTTAAATATTACTCTTGTTGAGTTATAAATTTCATTTGATGTATTATTAATTAATTTAATTTTATTTTTTTTAAATTGAACATCTAATCTTAAATGAGATGCTCTATTATTCAATGTTTCTTCAAATGACATTTTTTTTTTTATTTAACAAATTAAAATAAATTTTAGGCATTGATAAACCTTTTTGGGCCATAGGTAATACATTTCCTAATGGTGCCATATCAACCAAAAGCATAGGTTTATTAAAGCTAGCTGCCATAATATATGGCCCTGAGGCAGACCCAATCAAAAATTTACATTTCTGGATGAAGTAAAAATCAATTAGTTCTTTTTTTTTCCCGAAGTTTATTTTGGTAATATCTATGATTTTATTTGAATAGGAACATTTAATCATTTCTTGATTACCTAATCTAATAACTTGATAGTTTTTTTTAAGTAACCACATCACAGATTTTTTAAAATTTTCTATGTTACTATTTCTATAACTTTCCCCATCATGCTTTTTATAAGATTTATCTCTTGCGTGTATAGTAACTAAATTTTTTTTTGATTTAATTTTAAATTTTCTTAAAATATTTTCAGCCTCTAACAAATGAATTTTTTTAAGTTTATAAATAAATGGTTTTTTTTTAAATATTTCGTGCATTTCTCTGTAATCATGTGATGCTTGATATTTTAAAGTGTCAAAACAAATATTTTTAAAATTTCTTTGAAAAAATAAAATTGTACACAAAAAATTATTTCTAATTATTAAAAAATTTTTTAATTTTTTCTTTTGATAAAATTCAAATAAAAAATTATTTGCTAGATATTTATTTCCTACAGTCAAGACTGGCTTAAACTTAAATTTTTTTTTTTTCATTTCATATAAAAAACATTCAATATCTACAATTTGATGACCTATTGCCTCAGTTGGTATTGGTAGTAACTTAAGATTGAATAATTTAAAAATTAAAAAGATTATAATATTTACAGCTTTATTGATTCTTGGATATATGTGAATTTCAAAACCTTTAAATTTTCTTTTTGCGTATGGATCGAAAAGATTTAGAACCCTTTTATAAAATGATACTTTCATTTACTTCAAATCTTTGAATATAAGATTAGACTGAGATGTAAATTTAGATAATCTAATAATATTTTCTAATTTATTAATATCAATAAATTTTTTTATTATAAATCTCTCAAATACAAAATGAATTTCAGATTTTTTATTTAAAATTAAACTAAAAATTTCTTTTCTTATTTTATTGTCTATAGGCAACATATAGTAAGATGACATAATTAAACCTTCGTCGTTTTTTAAATCTTTAATTAAAGATTTTAATCTTGGATATTTTTCAGAAAAAATTGGTTCCGCTTGAGGTAATGAGTAATATTTTTTATTTTGATCACAATATAATTTCATTAACTGATTTTGTTGTGTTACGGGTATATAGTACGGTCCAAAGCTTTTGTTATGGACATAGCCCCTTAAGGTATTAACTTTTCTAAAATTCGAATTCATCAAAATTATGTTTTAAATTAAATTTAGTAATAATTTTTGGATTTAATATTTTATAAAAATTCCCTATTTTTTTTTCATTCACATATTTATGTGAATAAGGGCTATAAATATTTTTATATCTCACATTTATTGACCACCTAGTTGTTTTTTCTTTGTTTTCAATATTTCCATGTAGACAATTTGGTGAAAAAACTAATGCTTGTCCATATTTAAGCTTTAACCATTTTAACTTTGACTTATATTTTTTTTCTATTTTTAAAAAATCAAAATTTTTATTATTTTTTATTTCTTTTAAAATTTTAATAGAATTTTTTGGATTAATTATAAACATTGATTTAGTTTTTTCTACATTGACAAACGGAATCCAAATATTTGCCTGAAAGAGAGACTCCCCACCAAAAAAATCAGTGTGCATACTTAATAATGATTTTTTATCATTTGGAAATTGAATTGATAAATTTATATTACTTGTTGCCAACTCATTTCCTACAAAACTATGAATTATATCTTTACTAGATTTATAAGTAATATCACAAAATTTTTTATTTAAATTTATTTTTTTGTACAAATGAATTCGTAATTTGTTAAGTTTTTCAATAGAGTAATGTTTATGGAAATAGTCCAAATTTATTGTTTTTAATTTTGTAAATAATTTAATTTCTTTAATTAAGGTTTTTTTGAGATCTGATAAATTAGATTTATCTAAATTAAATATAAAGTATCCATTTTCTAAAAAATATTTTTCAATCATAAAATTATTTAGAGATAATATTTCTTTCTCTTTTTTAACTCAACATGGTTTTAATAGAATTAAAAAAAGATCTTTGTGTAATAAAAGTTTTGTTACATACCGTCATAGCATGAATACCAGCATAAAGATTTCCTAAAAAATTAATTAGATCATAATCTTTTGAAACCCTAGTCAATATTGAGGTTATAGCAAAATAAGCATCACCACAGCCAACAGGATCAACAATTTTTTTATAAATTGCTGGAAAATGATACTCTTTTTTTTTATTAACTATGATGCTCCCTGACAAACCTTTAGTAACAGCAAAAAGTTGATTAAAATTTTTTTTTACTAATTTTATATTTTCCTCTAAATTAAAATTGCCTCTAAAATTAAGCAAAAATTCTCTTTTATTAAAAGTTATGTATGAAAATTTCTTATACTTGTGGTAATAATTATAATTGATGTTAATTGCATTAATATGACAATTTAACGTATATGGGGACTTAGAATTATCAATGGCATCTCTCACATTCTTAGGTAAAAAACCAAAACCAAAATCAGTAACCAAAATTAATTTATCAGATTTTGCGTCATTATTAATATATTTAACAATTTTTGACTCTTCTTTTTTCGAAAGTTTTACATTCTTTAAATTATAAATTTGAAGCATTTTCATAAACCTTGGTTCATCAATAATTCTTTTAATGTTTGGAATCTCACCTAATTGAAGAATATTTTTTGTAATAATTTTTTTATCAAATTTATTTATGGTTTTTAATTTTTTTAAATTAAAAAAATTTATTAGTTTTACTTTATTTGCACCGAGCGCACTTAACATATAAGCAACAGCGAGTGATCCTCCTAAATAATTTTCAGTTTTTTTTTTTACCATTGCTAAACTTGGAGATTTTGAGGAAGTTCCAACAGTTTCACAATATTGATAAGTATCTATAATTGGATCTCCAATTACACTAATTTTTTGATTAAGTGCTTTTTTAATTATTTTGATAATTTTTTCAGCAGTATAATTTTTCTTAATTAATTTAATTTTTTGATTTAAATTCTTATCAAATTCAGAATATGAATTTATAAGGTTTGATGAGCTATAAATCTTATCGTTAGTGAAATAAATTTTAATTTTATTTTTTTTACAAAAATCTTTTTCTTTAAAAAATGAATTATATTTATAATTTTTTTGATTTTTATATTCAGAACCTTTGAAAAAAAAATTAGGTTTTATTTTTTTAAGAGAATTAATGGCATTATCAGTTTTAGATACAATTACTTCATCAACAATTTTTAAATTTTTAAGATAATTAACTCTTTGATCTACTGAAAAAATTGGTCTACCAACACCTTTATTTACGAAATCATCAATCGTTACACTTACAACTAGCTTATCTACTTTTTTTTTTGCTGTCTCAAAATGCTTTATATGACCATAATGCACTATATCAAAAACGCCATGGCATAAACCTATTATTTCCTTTTTTAAACTCATCTAAATATTTTAATTAGCAGAAACATTCTTTTAATCAAATATTTATTTATATCTTTTTGGTAAAGCCTCTCTGCACATTAATTCCAATGTTTTTTTAGTAGTCATTATATCAAATTCTCTTAATAAATACTTGTTCAGTTGGATTCTAAAACCTTTAGTTTTTTTCTTTATAAAGATAATTTTATTTTTATTTTTAAATTTTTTTATAATTATTTTGCAAATATTGATTAATTTAATTGGATAAGTGGTTGATAAATTAAATACAAAATTTTTATTTTTTAGTTTTAGATAATTTTCAATTATTTTTGCAACATCATTTACATGAACAAAATTATTAAATTTAAGATTAGGATTAGAAATAATTACGTCTTTACCCTCGTAAATTGTTTTTAATAGATTTGATATAAAATTATTTTTACTATTTTTACCAACAATTGCTGGTAATCTAAGTATTAGAAAATTAACCTCATTTTTTTTACAATAGTCTATCAATAATTTTTCCATCATAAGCTTCGATTTAGCGTAATGAGAAATTTTTTTAGCTATCACATTTTTCTCAGTCAAATATTTTTTTTCAACTTTTCCATATACAGAAGTTGAGGAAATTAAAATAATTTTTTTACAATTTGAATATGGTAAGCTTTTCAAAATTTTTTTAAATCCTAAAAAATTTATTTTCATATATTTTTCTTGAGAAAAATTGTCACTTGGGATAGCTCCAGCACAATGTATAAAAAAATCAATATTTTTTTTTAAATTAAATTTTTTAGTTAAGTCAAAATTATATAATTTTGCATTTTTTTTTTTTTTAAGATTAAGTGGAAAGGTTTTTCTATAACCACAAATAACTTTATAATTTTTTTTGAGCAAGTATTTTGCTACTGTATTCCCTAACAAAGTTCCTGAACCAGTAATAAATGAAATCATTAATTGATTGATTTACAACATATATATAATAATAACTAGTTGATTTGTTTTAAATAAATCATATTTTATTAGAATTTTAATGAAAAAAGTATTAATTATTGGTGGAGGTTTTGCAGGTTGCTCAGCTGCACATTTGCTTCATAAAAACAAAAAATTAAAAATCACTTTAGTTGAAAAAAATTCCTTTTTAGGAGCGGGTGTAAGAACTCTATTTTATGGTGGCCATCCCTATACTTTTGGACCAAGACATTTTCTAACTCATAATGAAAATGTTTACAAATATCTTAATAAAATCGTACCAATGAGAGATTGTTCAGATCATGAATTTATAACCTATGTTGAAAGAGACAACCAATTTTACAACTATCCATTAAATTTTAAAGATTTAGATAAAATGCCTGATAAAAAAAAAATAAAAAAAGAATTATCTTTAAAAAATATTGAAAAAATTAAAAACTCAAAAAATCTTGAAGAATATTGGATAAGATCAATTGGTAAAACTTTATATTCAAAAACAATTGATAAATATAATAAAAAAATGTGGTTGGTAAATGATAACAAAAAAATTGATACATTTAATTGGTCACCTAAAGGAGCAACCCTAAAAAAAGGCCCTAGAGCTGCATGGGATACTGCTATTTCTGCATACCCAATAAAAAAAAATGGTTATAATGATTTTTTTGATAAAGTTTTAAAATTTAAAATAAACTTAAAATTAGGAGCAGAGCTCAAAACTATAAATCTTAAAAAAAAAATATTTAAAATAAATGATAAAAAAGAAAAATTTGATATTGTAATTTCCTCGATTTCACCTGATTTCTTTTTCAAAAATGAATTTGGAGAGCTCAAATATATAGGGAGGGATTTTCATAAAATAGTATTTCCATCTAAAGAAGTGTTCCCAAAGAATGTTTATTTTCTTTATTATGCTAATGATGAAAAATTTACCCGTTTGGTTGAATACAAAAAATTTACAAAACATAAATCTTCCACAACCCTAGTTGGAATAGAATTTCCATCTAAAAATGGCAAACATTATCCATTGCCATTTAAAAGTGAGTTATATAAAGCACATAAATATTTACGAAACCTTCCAGAATGGTTTTTTTCTATAGGCCGTGCTGGAACTTATAGGTATGAAGTTGATATTGACGACTCTATAGAACAAGCAATGGAGATAAAAAAAATTATTGATAATGATAATTATCAAAACGCAATGCCAATTCAAAAATGGTGGAAATTCAAATAAATTTTTATAGTAATAGATCAATAAAAATGTATATTTAAGTTAATGAGTGCTAATAGTGTGTTTAAATGTCCAGTCTGCATAAAAAAAAAAAAATCTGGTATTTTACAGAAAAAAAAAAATTGTCTTATTTGTAAGAATTGTAAAGCTTTTTATCCTTATTACAAAGGACTACCAGTTTTACTTACAATTGAGGATGATTTTTATCATTTAAAAAAAGCTCTTAGTCCAGCAAAGTATAGAGTTTTTAAATATGGAAATTAATTTAATAAAATCTTTACCCAAAGCTTGGAAAAAAAAATCAAAAAATACATTTAAACAAAGATTTTCAGCCTCTATTGATGATAAAATATTATCGTGGCGGCTAGATAAAGAGTATTTTGATGGTAATAGAAAACAGGGATATGCTGGGTACAAATATGATGGCAGGTGGAAACCAGTTGCAAAAGATATTATTAATTTTTATAATTTAAAAGACGATGCTAAAATTCTCGATATAGGTTGTGCTAAAGGATTTTTACTTGATGAATTTGGCAAATTACTTAAAAGACCTACACTTTGTGGATTAGATATCTCGCACTATGCAATAACTAAGTCAAATAAAAAAATAAAAAAAAATCTTTGTATTGGAAACGCAACTAGCCTTCCATTTAAAAATAATTATTTTGATTTGGTGATTTCTATAAATTCACTTCACAACATAATGAGATATAATGAGCTAAAGGAGTCATTTAAAGAAATAAAAAGAGTGTCTAAAAAAAATACTTTTATTACCCTTGGAGCATATGACACTAATAAAGGAAAAAAAATTTTAGATAAGTGGGCAGTTGTAGCATCAGCATACATGAGCTCTGATGCATGGTTGAAGTTTTTTAGGCATGTTGGATACAAAGGTGATTACTGGTGGTTTAAACCTGAATGAGGAAAATAGTTATACTTGGTGCATCTGGGGCTAGTTTAGATATTTGGTCAATCATAGAAGATATAAACGAATATGGTGAAGATAATATTGAATTTTTAGGTTTTTATGAGGACAATAAAGACAAGATAAAAAAAAATTTACATAAATATATTTTAGGAAATTTCAAAGATATGAAAATTTATAAAGATGTTAAATACATAACTGCTTTAGGAAACGAAAAAAATTATTTTTTTAGAAATAAAATCATTGATAAACTAAAAATTCCTCCAAAACAGTTTGCTAATGTTATTCATCCACAAACTACAATTCATAAAAGTGCGAAAATTGGATTTGGGAATGTATTACACTCTTATGTAAACTTAGGAAGAAGCAGTAAAATAGGCAATCATTGCGTTTTTTTACCAAAATCGACAATTAGCCATGACAGTGAATTAGGCTCTTACTCAATTGTAAGCTCACACGTCATAATTTCGGGTAACAGTAAAATTGGGAAATTATGTTATTTCGGAGCAGGCACATCTCTAAGAGATGGTATAAAAATATCTGACAAAGTTTTAACAGGTGTGGGTTCAGTAGTGGTGAAAAATATTAATAAAGCTGGATATTATTATGGAGTGCCAGCAAAATTTAAAAAAAATTTAATTTAAATTCCACCATCTTTTAAGTGGCAAAGGTCCATCATATGAATTATCTTTAATTATCTCCTCAATTTTTAAAGCTTGCTCAATACTATCATCCATGTCAACCTCATATCTATAAGATCCAGCTCTTCCTATCGAAAAATAACCATCTGGCAAACTTTTTAAATATTTTTGTGCTTTTTTAATTTCTTTTTTTAAAGGTAATGGATAATGTTTTCCATTAAAAGAAGGAAACTCAAGCAAAACTAAAGTTGAATTAGATTTATGTTTTGTGAATTTTTTAAATTCACATATTCTTGTGAATTTTTCATTATTAGCATAATAAATAAATGCAACTTTATTTGGTAATAAATTTTTTACTGGCAAAACAATTTTATGAATATCCCTACCAATAAATTTGAGTTCTCCAAACTTGTAATTTAATAAAAAATCTGGTGAAATTGTATTAACAATTATATCAAATTTTTCTTTTTTATTTCTAATTTTAAAAATTTTTTTTTTTAAATTAATGACTTTTACTTGTTCTTTTAAAATGACCTTAATTTTTTTTGATTTTTGAAGTTTATCAAAAAAATTGTTATAACCATCTAAACTTTTGGGATAACTACAAATTTGTCCACCATAAACTGCTCTAGAGCCTTTTTTTAGCGCTGGTCCTTTTGGAGACCATGAGAAAGTATCAATTTCTTTATTGCTTTTTACAAGCCACATCTTTTTATTATATCTATCAATAAATTTTGAATACAAAGTTTTGCCTGTAGCAGAAATCCAATAATCTTCTAAATTTTTATAATCAATTTTTTTATTACTATTTATTTCTCTCAAAATTTTTTTTTTTATCTGGCATTTTATTAATATCTTTATAATTTATTGGATAATTATAAAAATTTTTATCTTGCTCAATATAAGTTTTAAATTCTAAATCATTTACAGATCTCATTGGTACTATTTTGTTAAAGAAGTTGTAAACTTTTTTATTTTTAGTAATGAATAATCTCGGACCAAAAGTATATGGATGATTGCCATATTTGTAAGTTCTCAAACCTGCGCCAAGACAATTGCTTTTTTCTACAATTTTAACAACTGTATTTTTCATTTTAGATAGCACATACGCGGCTGAACTACCCGCTATACCACCACCTATAACCAAAATTTTATTTTTTTTCCTAAAATTTATTTATTAATTTGACCATATAGTCTAAATGATTTTTTTTTAGATATTGATGAACGGGCAAGGTTAATAATTTTCTTGCTTGGTATTCTGAATTTGGAAATTGACCTTTGGTATATCCTAAAGGTTTCGAAGCTTTCTGTAAATTAAGGGGTATTGGATAATGAATTGTTGCATCAACTTTATTTAATTTAAGATATCTTAAAAGTTCATCTCTTCTACTAAAAAGACCCATATAAAGAGAGAAATTTTCTTCATGATTTTTTATTCTTTGGGGTAAACTAATATAATCTCCAATCCTAGACAAATGTTTGTCTAAGTATTTTGCATTTTGATTTCTTTTTTTTATCACTTTTTTTAATTTTTTCAGTCCTTCAATTGCAACTATACATTGAAGTGGTTGCATTCTTTTGTTTTCTCCCCAAATTATAATTTGATTTCTATTTTTCATTCCATGGTTCCTGTAAATTTTTAACCAATCATAAATTCTTTTATCATTTGTCAAAACAGCTCCTCCATCACCCATTACATTTAATGATTTTAAAGGGTGCATGCTAATTGCATTAACTTTTCCAAAGGATCCTGCAAATTTTTTCCCAACTTTAGAGCCTATTCCCATACAAGCATCTTCAATAATGTTGATTTTAAATTTCTTTGAAATTTTTAAAACTTCTTTCATTTCTGGAGAACCACCACCCCAATGTACTGGGATTATAGCTTTAGTTTTTTTTGTAATTTTTTTTTTTATTTCCTTTATACAAATTTGGAATCTATCATCACTATCGACAAGAACTGGGGTAGCTCCTACTGCGATTATTGCTCCTACAGTTGCGTAAAAAGTATTATTGGCTGTAATTACCTCATCACCCTTTTTAATACCGAGAGCTTTCAAACATAATATTAAGGCGTCAGTGCCATTGTTAACAGATACGCAATATTTTACTCCAAGATATTTACTGATTTTTTTTTCGAAACTTTTAACATATTTTCCAAGAGTAAAATCTGAAGTTGTAATTAATTTTTTCCATTCATTTAGAATAGGGGTAATATTTTTAAATTCTTTATCTAGGTAATTATATTTAACTCTCATTTTTATAAAATTTTATTATGTTTTGAATAATATAGTCTTTCTCTTTTTTTGATAAATAATGTGAACAAGGCAATGAAAGAGATGTCTTTGCTAAAAACTCTGAATTTCTTAATTCATTTCTGTTAAATTTTATTTTCTTGGCTGCCGGTTGTAAATGTAGAGGAGTGGGATAATAAATTAAAGTTTCTATTCCTTTATGAAATAAAAATTTTTTTAATTTATCTCTTTTTTTAGCTATTACTGTATATGTTTGATATGTGTGTGTTCTGTCTTTCTCAACTATAGGAACTGTTAATATTTTGGACAAATTTTTATTATAATATTCTGCGTTGTCTTTTTTTATTTTATTAAATTTATTAAACTTAGAAATAATTATATTAAGTAAAGAAGCCTGCATCTCATCTAATCTACAATTACATCCCCAGCCATTACAAGTATTTCTATTTAGAAGTCCATGGTTTTTATATTTTTTTATTTTTTCATATAAACTTTTATTTTTGCAACATATAATTCCAGCATCTCCATATGCATGTAGATTTTTTAAAGGATGCAAACTGAATATTGAGATGTCTCCAAATGTACCAACAAATTTATTATTATATTTTGCTCCAAAAGCTTGAGAACAATCCTCTAAAATTTTAAGTTTAAATCGTTTTGCAATTTTTATAATTTTTTTTAAATTCGCCGGATAACCATGTAAATGTATCACAACAATTGCTTTAGTTTTTTTTGTGATCTTTTTTTCAATTAAATCTGGATTTAAATTAAAATCTTTATTTACATCGATAAAAACCGGTATTGCTAAATTATCTATAATTGATGATACATTTGAGACAAAACCGTTGGCGGGCACAATGACTTCATCATCTTTTTTAATACCTAAATATTTAAGAGCAATTCTTAAAGCACAAGTTCCATTAGAAACTCCAACAGAATAGTTAGATCCAATAAATCTGGAAAATTTTCTTTCAAAATTATCAACACTTTGACCATTAACATAACGCCCAGTTGACAATGTTTTTTTAAAAGAATTTACCAATTTGTTTTGAATTGGAATATTATATTTTTTAAAATTTATGTATGGAATTTTCACGATTGAAAACATGTTTAATGAAAAATGAATTTTATGCAATAAAAGAATTGATACAGAATAGAAAATTAAAATATTTTTTTTTTAGATTAGCATTCAGTAATTATGTAAAAAATAATAAAAATTATGACTAAAACTTAAATAATCATTACATGAGACTTAGACATATAATTCTAACAACTATCTATCACTATTATAAAGTAACCATCCATACAATAAACATTCCAAATAGCACAATTTTTTTTAAATTATTATTTATCCTTTTAACAAAAAAAAATTTAAGAAAAGCTGGGATTAAACATGCATTAACCTATATTGCATTTAAACAAGTTGTGCGTTTTTCAAATAAATATGATTACAAAATATTTCTTTTTGATGGATCTTTGCTTGGTGCTTACAGGGGTCAAAATTGCGGTGCTGGATCATCTCAAGATCTTGATATCGGTATTGTAATTAGGGAGAAAAATATTGAGGAACTTTTAAGAAAAATTAATAAATTTTTTAATAGTCGAGCAAGATTAGTCTTAAAAAAAAATAAACTATATATAGATTTTCTAAAATTACATAATTACATTTACCCAATTGATTTGCAGTTATTATTAATTAAAAAGAAAGTGTCATTCAAACCAGTTTATTTTAAAAAAACAGGAAAAAAAATTGTATATTTAGATAAAAAAGATATTTTTCCATTAAAAAAAACTAAATTCTACAACCAAAATTTTTTATTACCAAATAATTCAAAAAAAATAATCAAAATAACTTATGGAAATAAATGGAAAATTCTAAAGTCAAAATCTAATATATTTTTTTAAAACAATAAAACGTTATTAGTAATAAATATGGAAATACCAAATAAAATAAAAAATTTAAAAAAATTAAAAAAATTGGTTTCAACACCTAAATTTATATATTTTGATTTCTTTTCTTTTAAAAACAATAAAAAAGTATTTTTAGAAAGAATACAAAAAAATTTTAAAAAAAAAATTATAATTAGATCTGCATCACATCAGGAAGATAGTAACATTTCTCAGGCGGGTAAGTTTTTATCTATTGCTAATATTGATTCAAGTGAAAAAAAAGAAGTTGAACTTGGTGTTATAAAAGTTTTTGAAAGCTATAATAAAAAGAATAATCAATTCATAATTGTACAAGAATATATTAATAATGCTGAATTAGTTGGTGTAATTTTTTCGCAGGATTTAAAATCTGGTGCACCATTTAGAACTATCAATTTTAGTAAATCAAAAAAAACTAATTTAATTACCTCAGGAAAAGTAAATGGCCAAACTATATATTATTTCAAATATTTTAATAAAATTAAAATCAAAAAAAAAATCAAAAACATAGAAAATATTTTAAAAAAAATAGAAAAAAAATTTCGAAATGATTTACTCGATATTGAATTTTTAATATCAAGAAAAAAAATTTATATTCTTCAAGTTAGAGTTTTAAAGTTAAAAAATAAATCTAATATAAATTTTTTGAAAGAACTCAAAAATTTAGAAAGAAAAATCTTAAAAATTAAAAATCAAAAATCAGAATTAATTGGTAAAAAGAGATATTTTTCAACCATGACAGATTGGAATCCAGCAGAAATAATTGGCCTAAAACCAAAACCATTAGCAAAATCTTTATACGAAAGTCTAATTACAGATGAAATATGGTCTCAAAGTAGAGTGAGTTTAGGCTATAAAAATATAAATAAAATACCATTAATGAGAACATTTTTTGGAACACCTTACATTGATTTAAAAACAGATATAAACTCTTTTTTAATTTCAACTTTATCAAAAAAAATTCAAACAAAATTAATAAATTTTTATTTATATAAATTTAAAGCAAAACCTAATTATTATTTTGATAAAATAGAAAGTACCCTAGTTATAAATGCAATATCACTTAATATAAATAAATATAAAAATTGTTTAAGTAATTCAGGATTAACAAAAAAAGAATTAAATGAAGTAATCGATAAATATACTGATTTAACTACAAAAATTATATTAAAAATGAATTATAATATTAATAAGTATAAATTTGGAGAAAAATTATACAATAAAATATCAACTCCAAAAAGCTCTTCTAAAAATGATATTTTAGAGTTACAAAGTATTTGTAAAGATTACGGCACTTTACCTTTTGCAAATCTTGCAAGAATGGCTTTTATTGCTGTTGAGTTTTTAAATTCTTTCGAAGACCTAAATATAATCACAAAAAAAGAAAAAGAACATTTACTTAAAACAAATAGATCAATCTCTTATGAAATGAACAAAACCTTTAATAAATCGAAGTCTTTATTTATTGAAAAATATGGTCATCTCAGACCAAATACTTATGAAATTACAACACTTAATTATAAAGAAAATTATAAAAATTATTTTAAAAATTCAAAAATAAATTTAAAAAGAGAAAAAAAATTCAAATTTAGAAGTTTGCAAATACAAAAAATTAATTATTTTTTAAAAAAAAATAGTTTTAAAAATATTAACGCAAATATTCTAATTAATTTTATAGAAAACTCAATTTATCATAGAGAAAGATCAAAACTTTTTTTTACAAAAATTGTCGATAAAATTTTTAGCAAGTTAAAAGTATTATCAAAGAAAATGAAATTAAAAGAAAGTGATATTCAATATCTTGATATAAAAAAAAATTTTATAATTAATAATAATTTTTCAAATAAACGCTTGAGCAAAATACTTAAAGAAAACATATTAATAAACAAAAGAAAATATGAATTTTATCAAAATTTTAATATGCCTAATGTAATTTTAAATGAGCAAGATATTTATTATTTTGAAGAAAAAGAAGCATCACCCACATTTATAACTGATAAAATTATAAGTTCTAAATTTATTTTTTTAAAAAAATTTTCAAAAAAATTGAATTTAAATAATAAAATAATTTGTATAGAAAATGCAGATCCTGGTTATGATTTTATTTTTAATTTTCAAATAAATGGCCTAATTACTGCATTTGGTGGTCCAAATTCTCATATGAGCGTAAGATGCAACGAATATTCAATTCCTGCAGCAATTGGAGTTGGAGAAAAAAAATTTCAACATTTAAAAGACAGAAATTCTTTATATCTTAATTGCAAAAAAAAAATATTAACAATTATATGAAAAAAAATATTGGCATAATACCTTCCATAATTCAAAGAAGAAATTCTTTAAATTTTATTGTTGAAAATAATCTAATTAAATTTTTAAAAAGATCTTTCCCAAAAAGTAAATTAGAAATTCTTTTTAATGAAAAAATATCAAATAATTTTGATATAATTATCTCAACAGGAGGTAATACAATTTACGCTCTAAATAAAAGCAAAGCTAATAAATTAAGACATAGTTTAGATAATTTTTATTTAAAGTATGCATTAAAGAAAAACATTTCTTTTTTTGGTATTTGTCATGGTGCTCAATTTATTGCTAACTATTATAAATCAAAAATTAAAAAGAAAAAAAATCATACAAAAACAAAACATTTTATTCAATTGAACTCCCAAAAAAAAGTTTTGGTAAATAGTTATCATAATTTTTCTATTATTCAGCTTGGTAAAGAACTTGAAAAACTAGCTTGGAGTGAAGACCAGTCAATTGAATCATTTAAACACAAAAAAAAGAAAATTTTTGGCATTATGTGGCATCCTGAAAGATATAAAAAAATTCACACATTTGATTTAAATTTTATAAATAAATATTTATGAACTTTATAATTTTAGCTTCGGGAAGAGGTTCGCGATTACTAAAATTAACTAAAAACAAACCAAAATGCTTGATAAAAATAATTAATAAAAAAACTATATTGGACTTTATTTCAATAAATTTTACCAGAAAACAAAATAATCTAATTGCTACAGGATATAAATCACATTTAATTGAGAAGCACTTAGTTGATAAAAATATAAAAATTATTAAGAATAAAAATTATTCAAATACAAACATGGTTGAGTCCCTTATGCTTTGTAAAAACAAATTAAAAAAAGGAGATATAATCATTGTCTATGCTGATATATTTTTTGATAAAAAAATAATTGACAAAATTAAAAAAATTAAAGGTAATGTGATACCAGTTAATTTAAACTGGTTAGCCTCTTGGAGAAGAAGGTACAAAACATTAAATAGAATAAAAAATGATGCAGAAGATATAATAGTTTCAAAAAGAAAAATAAAATCTATTGGTAATAAAATAAAAAAAAAATTACCAAAATTTCAGTACATGGGAATTTTAAAAATTAGCTATTCAACATTTTTAAATTTGGAAAAATTTTATAAATTCATAAATAATAAAAAAATAAGTCTCACAGAGTTTATTAATGAAAGTATAAAATTAAGAATAGCAGAATATAAATATCATAAATTTAAAAATTATTGGTATGAAGTAGATAATTTACATGATTTAAAGTTTTTAAAAAAAGATATTAAAAAAATATTATAATAGTTTGTAATTTAAGTTGAAGCTTGAAATAAAAAAAAATCACAAGTCAATTTTTAAAATTCTAAAATTTTAATGATTTTTTTTTTCTAAAGTTTTCGAATATTTCACATTTAATTTTAGGTTGTGTTATTGATTTACCTACAACATTTTTTTTATTTAAAAGTTTTTTGTTATATTTTTTTTGTGGTGAAATTATATTAATTACTCTTAATTTTAATTTTTTTGCTTGATTAAAAATCTTAGGGTCTAAATATACGCTTGAGATAATTGGATAATAACCATTTTTAATTACAATTTTTGCAAGCCCAAGCACTCTTCTATTTTGTTTAATTCTATCAGCTAATTTATATCCTAAATCAAAACTGATAAATGATCGAAACTCATCACCATCAATTATAAAAGCCTTTTTTTTCTTTTTAAGAATTTTTCTTGATAAATAAGTTTTACCTGAGCCGGACATTCCGAATAACCACAGTCCTTTATCCATAAAAATTTTATATGTTATCTTTAAATTTAAAAAAATTTTTTTCAGTGCATAAATCAAGCCAATTGAGCTATTAGTACCGGTCAGCTGCACGCATTACTGCGCTTCCACATCCGGCCTATCAA
>MDTG01225832.1_pt1 | contig 22893 bp, 23 predicted proteins | sample 811421 | NCBI WGS metagenome assembly MDTG01 (sample SAMN05326645, study PRJNA326480) | marine metagenome | isolation source: seawater | place: Pacific Ocean: South East | collected 2011
AATTTACAGAATTGTAAAAGAGCTTGCCCTTTACCAGACGCGCCATAAACAGAAATATTTTTTTTTATTTTTTTCAAATTTTTTATTAATTTTTTTAAATTTGAAATGTGTTGAGTTATTTTTGATTTAAATTTTTTAAGCTTTTTTGGTGAAAATAATCCAATAGCTTTTTCACTCTCTAAAACTTTTTTTACATTTTTATTAATTTTTCTACTATTTTTTTTTTTACAAATATAACACCTGATAGATCCCCCTTGAGAATTAATTTTTTCTACATTAAATACTTTAAGATTATTTTTATTTGATAAATCTATTATTGATTTTAAGCTATGAAAACCAATATGCTCGTGAAAAATATTATCGTACTGATTATCTTCAATAATATTTTTTAAATGGGGAACCTCTATTATAAAAGCACCATTTTCAGAAAGCAAATTATTCACACCTGAAAAAATTTCATTTGGATTATGAACATGAGCTATTACATTTCTGGCAATTATGAAGTCAAATTTTTTGAAAATTTTTTTTATTTTTTTAGATAGATTATAATTAAAATAGTCGATAATTGATTTAATATTTTTATTTTTTAAATTTTTTGCAGGATCTACTCCTAAAACATCACAATTAAACTCTTTTTTAAAAAGATTAAGTAAAGATCCATCATTACTTGCAATTTCTAAAATTTTAGAATCTTTTGTTATATTTAATTTTTTAACTTTCTTCATTAAGTCCTGAATTAAATTGATATTACTTTTTGATACTCCAGTCTCCCACAAATAATTTTGAAATAACAGATCAGGATTTAAAGTTTCGCTTATTTGGACATGCTTACATTTAGAGCAGAAGTTAAGTGAAATCTTATATTTTTTTAATTTTTTAATTTTTTTGTAGAAATTCCCTACGAGAGCTATTTTTCCAAGGTTTATAATTTCCTCGTTCCTGCTCTTACAAATTCTACATTTAGACATGGATTATTTTCTTAAAAATAATTGTATTTGTTCTTTAGTAATTTGTTCCATATTTTTTTTTTTTAAATAATATTTATACCAATCAACTGTAAAATTTATTGTTTGATTTAAATCTAGCCTTGGTTTCCAATTTAATTCATTTTTTGCTTTTAAAATATTTAATGACAAAAGTTTTGATTCATGAAATTTTTTTCCTTTTTTAATTTTTATTTTCAAATTATTAATTCTTAATCGGCTTAATACTAATTTTGTAATGTGCGTAACATTTTTACAATTAATTAATTTTGGACCAAAATTCCAACTTGGTAATAAATTGGTTTTAAGTTTTTTATTCATTAAATTATGACCTAATAGGAGATAGCCAGAAAGTGGTTCTAAAACATGTTGCCATGGACGTGTAGCTCTTGGATTTCTAAGAAATAAATTTTTTCTTTTTTTAAAAGACTTAATTATATCTGGGATAATTCGATTTGACTTCATATCACCCCCTCCGATTACGTTTCCAGCTCTTGTGCTTGCTAGTCTTAAATATTTATTTTTTTTAAAATAACTTTGAAAATAAGAAAAAAAAACTAATTCAGCGCTCGCTTTAGAAGAGGAATAATTATCTATTCCTCCCAGTATGTCTGTCTCTTTGTAACTTTTAGCTTTATTTAAATTTAGATAACATTTATCAGAAGTTATATAGACTAAATTAGGAATGTTATTTACTCTGAAACCTTCAAGAATATTTACACTTCCAATAATATTTGTTTTCATAGTCATTAGAGGGCTTTCAAAACTTTTAGATACGATAGATTGTGCCGCTAAGTGAAAAATAATATCCGGTTTTTCTTTTTTTAAAACAGAATTAAGCTGATCATATTTGGTGATATCTAAATAGTATTGTTTAATTTTTTTTTCTAATTTTAAAGATTTAAATAAAATAGACCCTTTTTCTGGCTTCAAACCGATACCAATCACTTTAGCTCCTAATGAATTTAGCCAAAAACTCAACCAAGCACCTTTAAAACCAGTTGTTCCGGTAATAAGAACTTTTTTTTTTTTGTAACTTAATAAGAATTTATTTTTTGATTTCAATTTTAATTCGGCAAGTATTCTGATTTTCCAATTATTAAATCCACAAGTGATAATAACAAAACTTGATGGGTATTTTCGATATGATTATAAGCTTTACTGTCTACCCAAAAATTTACATCTCCTAATGAAGATAATTTATTATTTTTTGAATTTCCTGTAAAAGTAATAATTTTGCTTATTCCTTTTTTTTTAGCAAACTTAGCTGCATTTAGCATATTTTGTGAATTACCGCCTGCAGAAATTAAGATTAATGCATCGCCTTCGTCGCCATAATAATCGATGGCTTTTTCTACCCATCTTTCATAACCAAAATCATTTGAAAAACAAGTTAAGAGATCAGACTCATTGTAATTTGTACATCTTATTTTCGCGTTTTTGGTCAAGTCAACACTAAAATGACTAGCCATAGCAGCGCTACCACCATTTCCGAAAATCATAGTTTTTTTATTTTTTGAAGAAACATTTTCGAGTATTTTTTTAACCAAAATTAGATCTTCAATGTATTTCTCCTCTTCAATAAGTTTTTTGAAATTGAGAAAATATTTTTTTAAGAATTCATGATCAGACATTTTTTTACAATACTAGCATAATTAAGAAATTCAATAATTTTAAGGTCTATTTAAGTAAATTGTTAGTTTTGTTGGCTGAGACTGTATTAAAGTAAATGCCTGCTAGTTTTTTTTTAACATTCTTATGTAATCTCTTCTTTATTAAAAATTGTAGTCTTTTTTCAATTTCAGATTTATCAAAACAAAATCCATCTTTAACCAATCTTTTCTTATTAGCTGGCAGTATACCATAAATTCTTCTGGTTAATATTAAAGGTATTTGAAAAATTTTTGCTTCGTAATAAGTTGTCCCTGGTCTACATAAAATACAATCAGAATCAATAATAAGCTTATAAATAGATTTGAAATTTTCCACTTTATAATTCACTGATATATCTATTTTTTTTAATAGTTCAGAAGTATTCGAATAGTTGTGGAATCTTAAAATAAATGTGGCTTTTCTTTTTAAATTTTCTGATAAATTATTTATATCGTTAATAAGGTTTACGCTATCTAAATAGGAGGCAGTGAAAATAACTAGAACTTTAAACTTATTTGACTTCTTTTTCTTTAATTTCAAATATCTAAAAATTTTTTGATTCCTAAAAGCAGGAGCGATTTTTATATTGGACGAATTATAAACTTTTTTAAAAAACTTTTTATTATGATTATTTATCAAAAAAATTTCCTTGGGGCATAATTTAAATTTTTTTTCTAAAGCAGAAGGTATTAAAAAATTATTCACATTTAAATCAGCATTGATACCCATATAGCCTTTTGATTTAACTTGAGGGAAAAATTTTGCAACACAATAATTAAAAGATTTATCAACTATCTGATTTTCAAACCAATCTATAGTCAAATTTAAACCAACTTTTTTTGTCTTAAGACTTTTAAAAAAATGAAAAGTTATAATTGCATTTAACAATGCGTGACTATATCTTTTTTCTGATAATTCATTTTTAACTAGTTCTTCAATATTATATTTACCAAATAATATATTTTTCTCTTTTAAAAAATTTATTCTAAAAAATGATACTAAGATTGAGAAGAAATCTCTAATCGTAAGAAAATCACTATGTAAAATAAAATTTGTTTTTTTCTTTAGTTTGGATAAGTTTTTTTTAGTTAAGGAATTATTAAAAAAAATTGGAAGAAAAAATATTTCCTCTTTTCTGTGGTTGTTCAAAAAATTTCCATAATATCTATCATTATATATATCTCCTTTAAACATAGATTTTATTATAAAAATATCTAATAAAATAATTTTTTTTTTTTTTAATACCTTATTTTTTCTCTCATTACTTCTGAAGTAGAATAACTTGAATAAAAAAATAAAATTTTTAAAAAAATTAACTAAATTTCTTAAAATTTTATTTTTTTTTCTTTCAAGAGAAATAAATTCAACATCTTTAAATTTTTTTTTAAGAAATTCTTTAAAATGGAAATCTTGAAGAATTACTTTATGTATTTTTCCTTTTTTTTTATAATAATCAATTAATTTTAAAACTGATAATTTATAATAGAGATTATTTTCTTCAGGGTTTCTGCTTACAAGATTTGAAAAAATAAATTCCTTTTTTTCTTTTTTTAAAATTTTATAAATTAAATTTTCAACCTTTTTTTTACAATTGTGAAAAATTTTATCTAATTCAATTTGTTGATTTTTTTTTAAATTTGTAAGATCTAAAATCATTAAATATAATCTTTAAAAAAATCAGCAATATTATTTTTAGAAGATGAGTCATAAATATAATCATCAAAATTTTTTACTTGGTTTTGACGAACCGAAATAATACACTTTCTTAAATCGTTTATATTATCCACATAGTAAAGAGCTTTGTTTCTTTTTTCTGGATCGGTTTCACTTTCAAAATGCACATATTTTTTTTTATGTAAATCAAGCAATACAACTGGAACTTTATTGTAAAGCGAGTCTTCTATAACTGTAGATGAGTAGCTGAGTGTAAGAAAAGATTTTTTTAAACTTATTGATATATCGCCTGTTTTAAAAGAAAGATTTTTGAATATTTTTTTAAAATCCCTTTTAGTTTTTTTTATACCTGGGTGTAAGTGAACAATAATCTTAAGTTTATCAGATAGAGCTAGTTGATTTAGTGTCTCAAGATTTTTGTAAAATTCAAAAAAATATTCTACTCCATGGATTTGAAGCGCTGTTAATCTTTTATTTGTCACTGCGTATGTAATTATATTCTTATTTGCAGTATTATTATTTATATTTTCTGAAAAAACTAAGTTTCCTGTTTCAACAATGCTGCCTGTAACATTCAAAGTTTCTAATGATTTTTTACATATTTTTGATTGAATTGTTTTAACATCTGATTTTCCTAAAAAAACACCTTCTGCAATATACTCCTTGTAAATTTTATCAAACTGATCATATGATTTTGTAATTGTGCCGTGACTTACAAGAACGCTTTTTATACCTTTGTGGCAAGAAACTTCAGATAAAACAGAGCCCATTTCTCTATTTGCGTTACAAATAGTTAATTTTACATTTGACAATGATAAATATTGAGCCAGCGCATTATATCTCTCAACTAAATCACTCAAATATAGTTTAGATGAATCATATTCACTTTTCAAAATTGATGACAAATCATTATTTTTATAAGAAAAATTTATTTTTAATTCTGGTAAGTGGTTAGAGACTTCAATATTTGTTTTTTTAAAATCATAAAGTTCAAAACCAATTAAATTAAAAATAAATCTTTTAAAAAAACTTAAATTTTTATTTGGTATAGCCACTTTTATTTTACTTAAAAAAAAGTGCATTATAATTCTCTTCAAGTTATAGCCAGCATTATTAAATATTACTTTTTTTTCATTTCTATATTTTAGGCCAACTAATTCATATTTATACAATTTTTGATTAACAGGGTTTTGTGAATTTTTTTTACATTTCAATTTCTGTAAATTTTTAAGATTAAGAATTTTTAAAGCATCTTCTACATTTATAAAATTTTTTTCAAACCAAAATTTTGAATTTGAAAAGAAATCAGTATAAATAATCTTTTCATATTTGCTTGTGTTAATATGATTGACTGTTTCTATTAGAAATGCTGTCTGATTGAATTTGTATCTAAGTATCGCTTTTATTTCATTGATTAAGAAATCATATTTAATATTTTCAAAATTTATTGTCTCTAAAAATTTTTTAGACTCAATTAATATTTTTTTGCTCAATTCATTGTATTTTTTATTTTCAAATGGAAATTCAAACGCAATATTATTTACTTTGCAATAAGTTGCTACTTCTAAATTTAGCGGAAGAATTGTTGGCAATTTTATACATCGTTTTATAATAAACGATAATTCTTCTTGAGATTGGACAATCGCAATCATCTATTTTATGCTATTAATTATTTTTATAATTCCTTTAGACAAGCTTATTGTGGGTTTAACTTTATACTCTATTTGTTTTTTTGGTACATCATTAAATGGATTTTTATCATAATGACCCATCATGGGTTTGCGCTTAAAAGAAACTTTTTTATTAACTTTTAAAATTATTTTAATCATTTTTATCAAGTCTTTTATTTTTGTTATTTTACTTCCTGTAATCAATACTCTTTTATTTATAAATTTTGACTTTAAAATATCAACAGAAGCGTTTACTGCATCATCTATATGTATGAATCTTCTTTCTGCTTTTGACGTTCCTCCATAAACAATCGATTTATTTTTAATAGCGCTGTGAATTAGTCTTTGAATACCATTTCTCTTGTCTGAGCCTTCGCCATAAACCGATCCAAATCTAAGGATAGTAAATTTGAGTTTATCTTTTTTATTGAACTCATCTATAAAACTTTCAACAGATTGCTTACTTGATTTATAAAAACCTCCTTGTCTGCTCAATACATAAATGCTGCTAGCAAAAATATACCTTTTAACTTTAAAACGCTTAGCAGCTGCTAAGGTATTGACTGACCCTAAAATATTAATTTTGGTGGTCAATATAGGATTATTCATCGCTTCACCAATATCTGAAATTCCTGCAAAATTAAAAATTATATCTTTCTTTTTCGTTACCTTTAAAACTTGTTTTAAATTAAGAATATCTCCTTTTAAAAATTTAATTCTATTGGATTTAAATTTTAATTTTTTTTTATCAAATATTGTCACTTTGTGATCTAAATTAGCTAACTTAACAGCCAAATTTTTACCAAGAAATCCCGCTCCACCAAATATTAATATTTTCATATTTTTTTTAATTTATCTAAAATTTTCCTAGACCAAAACAAGTAATTTTTTGAAGTAACCCTTACATCGTATTTTTTCGGTTTTTCAAATTTTTTTTCAAGCCTGATTTTTTTAAATCTTGATTTTTTAATTGTATCAATCCAAATAGTATAGTCGGCTTTAATTATTTTTCTTCCTTTTTCAAAAGGACAAATTAGATCAATTACAACATTTTTTTTTTTACAAAAATTAGAGAGTTTTTTCATTCTTTTCGATTGTCTAAGTATTCCTTCATTAGAAAAATCCCAATCATTAAACTTTCTTCTCACCCTATCTGCATTTAACCAGTTCGCATTCAACCTTTTCGCTAAATATTTTGCGAGTGTACTTTTTCCTGAGCCAGCTATGCCTATAATCAAAAAAATTTTTTTATCATTCATATAATGAATTGAAGTTCTTATATTTTTTTAAAACTTTTAAAAATTTTTTTTACAAGATTAATACAATCTTTGGGGTATTTACCGATGGCAGTTTCTGCTGCTAAAACTATTCCTTTTGCACCTAATTCTAATGCATTAAAAATGTCATTGACCTCAGCTCGAGTAGGAAAATTTTTTTGTATCATACTCTCTAAAAAATTAGTTGCTATATAAATATTTTTTTTCTTTAAATTTGCTAATTTAAGAATTTTTCTTTGCGCAACAGGAATGTTTTCAATTCCTATTTCTTTCGAAAGATCTCCTCTATCAATTAAAAAATTTTTTCCCACTTTTAATATAGATTTTAAATTTTTCATTGCTGATTTTGTTTCAAGTTTAAAAATTTTATTTTCTCTTTTAAGAATATTATTAAATTTCAGAATATCCTGTGAATTATTAACAAATGATAAAGCATAATTATTTATTTTATTCTTTTTCCCGATCTCTAATGCTTTAAAATCTTTTTCAGTAAGATATTCAATATTTACTTTTCTGTTTGTGATGAAGATACCTTTATTGTTTTCTAGTTTTCCTGATCTAATAACTTTTGCTTTACAAGTTTCGCTGTTTTTTTGCTTAATTTGTATTTTGAGACCTTCAAAACCAATATCCAAAATATCTTTTACTTTTATTTTTTGGAAGATTGAAGATGGATATAAAGCAAAGTTAGAATTTTGTTTTCTAAATAATTTGAGATTTGCTCCTTTTTTATAAAATAATTTCTTTTTTACCTTGCTTCTAATTTGAGCTCCTTCCGTATCAATACAGATCGGAACTGAGGAGTATTTTTTTACAAAATTAATATTTTTTTGCAAATTCTTTATCTCTATATGAGACATGTTAAGTCTAAGTAAATTCACTTTTTTATTTGTAAATCTCAAAAAATCTTTATTTAAAGATGAAGGTCCTAAGGTGCAAAAAATTTTTTTACTCATTAAATAAGCTATTTTTTACTTTTTTTTGATAAAAATTTTAAATATTCAAAATCTTCTCTATTGTCTAAATCTAAACTTTCTTTGGCTGGCACTTCAAAAAAAAATGGATTTTTTCCAATTCTACATTTATATTTTTTTAAAGCCTTTTTAGTTATTCCGTATAAACCAGTCGTTTCAATTATTACAGGTCTAGCGTCTTGACTTCGAGGTAAAATTTTTGGTCTATAGTTTATTGGTTTTTTTTTAAACCAAAACCATGAAAAAATTGACCTACTCGTCAAAATTGAGTCATATTTTTTATTTTTCCTTAAAATTCTGATACATTTATTTATTGTTTGAACGCTCATTAAAGGAGCCGTTATAAAAAGTTGGAAATAGTAATCTGCCTTAATAATTTTAGAGTGATAATTAAGTAAATCATTACCATTAGCACTATCCATGGCAAGTTTTGGTAATCTTTTAATATAATTTAAATTATTTTTTTCACAAAATTTTTTAATAATTTTACTGTCTGAGTCTACATAAATTTCATCAAACTCACATTTTTTAATTTTTTCTAGCAAAATTTGGAATAGCGGCACTTTATTGATCTTTATAAAGTTTTTTTTCTTTACCCTTTTTGAATTTTTTTTTATTGGAATAATCGCTACTACTTTGTTGCTCATTTAAGATTGTAAATATTGTTTTGATAATTTTCTTCTAAAATACAAATTTTTTTAAAAGTTGACGTTGTGACTTTTGACTTGATATATGATTTTTTTTTTAGATAGATATTATAATCATATTTTTTTGGGCATTTTTCCTTGATCAAAATTCTACCTGTTCTCTTAGTTTTTTTTGTACCCAAAAATTTACATATAGCTGAAAGATTTTTATGTGTATTTTGAATAAAATCTTCATAAGAAATTGTAATTATATTTTTATCTTTTTTTATTTTTTGATGTTTAACTGATCTTTCAATGAGGTTAATTACCATATCTGAGCATCTTTCAACTGAATTCTTCTTTTGCCAATCTTTTTCTCGCCCAGCTACATGCCAAGGATATAATTTATTTTTAGTTAAAAATAACAGTGCTGAAGGTTGTGGATCATTTTGAAATCTATCACCCCAATTTCTTTTATTCCATGAATGAATTATATCAAATGGATTTCTGTAAATTTGAATCATTTTGTATTTGATGTCCAAATTTTTAAAAAAATTATAGTTGGCCATTACATCATGAGACATTAACGGAAAATAATTATTGTTTTTTTTTAATAACTCAATGACTTTTTTACCCTCAGGCGAACCTACTCTTTTCTTATAAATTTTTTTATTATAAAAATTCTTAATACTGGTAACGTCTGTAGACCTAAAATTCTGTTTTCGTCCAATCATTTTATTATAACTCATCTCATTTAAAGTTTGAACAATGAATGAATTCGCAAAATCAAAACTTACTTTTTTAAAACTCAGAGCAGCAAGCAAATATTCGATAAATTCAATATATTCTACTTGTTCAAAATTTTTTAAAGTTGGAATAATTCTCGACATCATCATTTTTCCTGTTCTACTAATACCGTCTATGATCAGATACTTTTTTACAAAAATTTTATGATTTGAGATTTTTTTAGACATTTTTATCTACTATAATTTTTAATGGTCTGCATGAAAATTTTATTTTTATAATCATGCTTCAGTTTTATTTTTGACTTCTTCAATATTCTTAACCATTGTTGATCTTTAATTTTTAATAAATAATCTATTTTGTTAAAAATATCTTTTTTATTCATAGTATAACTAAGAAATAAATTTGTTTTTTTTGAAATATAGTCACTTTTCCATTTTTTTCTGAAATTTCCTTTCATGAATAGTCCTAAAACTCTTTTTTTCGACGATAAAATTTCGACTCCAAGATTAGAAGAGATAAAAATAACGAGTTTAGATTTTGCTGCTAAAGCATAACCAGAGTCGCTATTTTTTAAATCAATACAAGGCGCATGTTCTTCAATAAATTTTTTCTCCTCTTCAAAGCTAATTTTCTTTTCTCTTCTTATTGAATTTAGAGCAATACATATTTTAACATTTTTTTTTTTTTTATATTCATTAAGAATTTCTAAAATTTTTTTTTGACAATAAAGCGGGATTTTTCTTTTTTTATTTCTGTACTCAGATATAAACATTATATCGTATTTGTATGGTTTAACATCTGCTTTAAATTCATTATATTTTAAAGAACCAGAAATTTTATAATTTGCTTTAATAAATTTACTAAACAGCTTTTTTGAATATTCATCGTATACAAAAAAGTAATCATATGAATTAGTTTTAAGATTTTTTAATATATTTTTTTTTGAATTGTTTACAAACATAGAATTGTGTTGATATATAAGAGTTTTAATTCTGTTATTTATCTTTTTTACTTCCGAAATTCTATGATCATAATCATTGCTTATAATTATTTTAGGTTTAAAACTTTTTATCAAATTCCAAAAATAAATAACTCTCAGTTTTTTTTTTGTTGAAGTAAAAAACTTTTCAATAAAAGCATTGATTAAAGGAACTACATAGATACAGTTATTATTCAGTATAAACGAATCTTGTATTTTTTTTTTTATCTGTAAATGTCCATTGTCTAAAAAAAGAATTTTACAAGGTTTAATTGAATTAAAAATAATTTTTTTTTTATTTATGTGACTTATAAAATTTAACATTTTCCTAAATTTGATTTATTTTTCAAATTTTAGTTTTTTCGATTTTTTCAATGATTTTCTCAGAAATTAACTTATGACCTGAGTCATTAAAATGGATTAAATCTTTGGAAAAAAAATTTTTTGAGTAAATATCTTGATCAATTTCAATAAAGTTACTTCCGATAAAACTTTTGATAATTTTATTGAATTCACTTTTTCTTCTTATAACACCAGGTCTTATATTTTCGTAATCTTTATGGCATGATATTTCTAGCCATATAATTTTCGAGTCTTTAAAAGTTTTCTTCAGTGACCTAATAGTTTTTGAAAAATTTTTTTTTGAAACTCTGTGTTGATTAAAGTATCTAATTAAACTTGGTAAGAAAAAAAATTTATTTATAAAACGATTTAAAAAACTTAATTTACCTTTAAATTTAAAAATTTTGATTGTTTCTTCTGAAAAAGCTTCAGGTCTTGCATCATTGATCCCGGTACCTAAAATAATAAAATCTGGTTTCCAATTTAACAAATATCCTCTAGCTTGATCTATTAGAAGTTCTGAAATTTGATTTCCTAATGATAATTGCCAAAATTTATACTTATCATATTTTTTTTTAATTAGATAAGGGTAGGTTTGATCCAAATCAACTCTTTCTGATTTAGGATAAATTCTTGGTGATCCTGTAGAATCGGTTAAAATTACAACTTTCATTTTTAATTAATTTTCTTCAATTTTGCCGGTCTGCCAAAATACACTCCTGAAACTTTACAATTTTTTATTACGAGTGACCCTGCACCTATTGTAGTGTCTTTCATAATTTTTATTTTATCAATAATTGTTGAGCCGATGCCGATTAGTGATCTTGTTCCAATTAATGTTTGCCCACCAATTTTAACTCCTGGTGCAACATGGCAATGATTTTTGATTTTCACATCATGCTCGATAAGACTTGCAGAATTAATAATACAATTTTGACCTATGAAACTATTAGGATTTATTATTGATTTAGCACAAATAGTAGTCCCATCTTTTATTAAAGAGTTTTTTGAAATAAGTGCAGATGGATGGATTAGTTTTGCAAATTTAAAACCTTGTTTTTTTAACATATTAAAAATTTTTTCCCTTAATTTATTATCGCCAATAGCAACGGAGAAAAATATTTCTTTTTTATTAATCTTTTTTAGGTATCTTCGATTGCCCAAATAAGGAAGGTTAAAAATTGTTTTTTTTTTCTTTAATCCATCACAAATTATTCCTTTAATTTCAAAATTGTTTAATTGTGCTATTTCTTTTACAACTTTTAAATGAGAGCCGTGTCCAAAGAAAATTATTTTTTTTTTGTTTTTTAATTTTTTTTTATTCGACATAATATTTCATACCTTCTATCAAATAATATGGCTTAAATTTTTTAGTAACTGTTGCTCTTAATATTTTTTCTAACTCAGAGGGCGGAGTTGATAAATTTATTTGATATAATTCTTCCAGGTCTCTTTGAGTATAAATGCTTTTTGTCCATTTTATTTTTTTGTTTTTTTTTACTAATATATTGATATTTTTTTTATTTTTTAAAATTTTAGAAATTATTTTTCTTGCCTGATAGAACATAAATAAATGTGTTTTGTTAATTAAGTAGTTAATATTGCTTTTTTTTTTAACTTTAAATTGTGAAACATCAATAATTTTTCCATTATCAATTTTTGTATCTATTAGGTGAGCAGTAGATCCATAAGTTTTTGAATTATTAAGTATAGCGAAGTTTGTGCATCCAATACCCCTGTAATTTGGTGTACCTGGATGAAAATTTATCGAATTTATTCTAACGTGGTTAAGTAAATCTTTTTTTAAAATGAAAAGACTTCTAAAACAAAAAATATAGTCTATTTTTTTCTTTAAAAGATTTTTAAAATTATATTTCTCTTTTTTTTTTCTGGAATAAATAGTAGTTAAATTTGTTTTTTTAGAAAGAAATTTAACTAATTCTTTAGAATATCTGCAATTTTCTCTAGCAAAGAAAATCACATTTAAAAAATTTTTTTTTTTAATTTTAACTGATTTTTTTTTCAACTAATTCTGCTAGTTTTTTTAGTTCAGATGGTTTCGTATTGTAAACTTCTAAAGTGAAGTAATTTATTTTTTTATTAATATATTCCCAAAACCAACTATTATTATCGAATGGCTCGTTACTATCTTTAAGACCGTTATTCTCACTTAAATGATACCCTCCAATTCGATCTCCACACACATTAAAAAAATCTTCGGCTTTAAATTTTAAACTATTTGCTGAAACTTTTAAGTGTGCAACATCTAACAATATATTTACTTCACTTTCTTTAAATAATTTTAAAAACTCTGATGTTTCTTTTGGCTCAGAGATCAAAAAAGGATTTATCTTAAAATGATTTAAATTTTCATTACTAACCACATTGTTTTCAACTAATAATTTTATTTTAAAGTCATTTGCAAAATTACTTATACTTTTCATATTTTTATAGAAAGTTGCTTTAGCTTTATCTCTATCAAAAATTTCTACTTTACTGAGTTTATTTCCAAGTTCTTTAGGCTTTGGGTCTAATAAAAATCCAGCATGAAAACTGTAATGTGTCCCCCCAATTTTTGATGCGAGTTCAATTGAACTTCTTACAAAATTTAAAGATTTTTCCTCAACTTCTTTATCTTGTGACGCTAAATTAATCACAAATGAGTCTTTAGCTGGAGGGAAATAGTTGTGAATTTGAAATTTAAAATCTTTTTTTAAACTAATTAATTCAGAAGATAAGTTCTCAGAATAAGCTCCTCCTGATAACTCAATACATTTAATTCCACTATCTTTAAAGGACTCAATGCTTTTTTGAGGTGTCAATTTTTTATTACCGCCTGTTGATACAAATACACTCATTACAATTTTAATTTCTTATTTTAAATAAATGATTTTTATTCAATAAATTATTAGCTGGTATATTTTTTTTTGCAACTTTACCAATTATTTGATTGGCTTTTGAAGACAAAATTCCGCTTGCTGGTCTTTTGAATTCTAAGTCAAAAATACTTATTTTTTCCCCTTTTTTGATTAATTTTTTTGAGAATATACTTCTTTTCATAAATTTTTCGTTTTTTTTCTCCCCAGATGAAAGAGTTTTTTCTTTTTTACCTAAACAAACTTTGGCACATTTTATATCTGAAATAAATTTCGATAGTTCCATGGGAGATAAAGAGCATTTATGATCTGGGCCTTTAAGATTTTTATTCAAAGTAAAATGCTTTTCTATTGCGACAGCTCCTAAAGAAGTGGCTGCGATAGCTGATACATTATTTAAAGTGTGGTCTGAGTAACCAACATGACAATTAAAATAATCTTTGAACTTTGTAATTACTTTTATATTCGCCTCTATATAGTCAGCTGGATAATTAGTAGTACACTGCATAATAATAAATTTATTTTTGAGATATTTTTTCAAAATTTTTACTGCAGTTTTAATATCTCTAAATTCACTCATCCCGGTAGAAATTATTACAGGCTTATTCTTTTTTGCAACATACTCTATAAAAGCTGGTTCAGAAAGATGCATTGAAGCAAGTTTAAATGCCGGCACTTTTAATTTATGAAGTAATTCAACATCATCAAAATTATATGGTGTAGATAAAAAAAGAATATTTTTTTTTTTACAATATTTAATTAATTCTTTGTGATCAGAATAAGATAGTCTTAATTTTTTTAACATTTGAAATTGAGACTCATTTTTTTTTTTTGTATTTTTCATTTGATATGGTGCTTTTTTAGCGTTCAATGAAACAAGATTAAATGGATCATAAGTTTGGAATTTTACGCAATCTGCTCCAGCATTTTTTGCTACATCAATCATTTTTTTTGCTTTTTTTAAACTCCCATCATGATTAACTCCTATTTCTGCAATTAAAAAAGGCGTCGTCTTTGGAGAAATCTTTTTACTAGAGATTTTAAAATCCTTTACCATGCGGTAAAACCACCATCGACAATAAGATTGTGACCGTTAATATATTTTGATTTTTCAGAGAGTAGAAATATTATTGAGTCTGTTATTTCTTCAACCTTTGCTTTACGTCTCAAAGGAACTTTCAATGAATATTTTTTAACAAAATTTTTATTTTCTCTTTTGTCTTCAATTCCTCCAGGTGAAATACAATTAAATCTTACATTTTTTCCAACCCAATATGTAGCTAAGAATTTAGTTAATGATATAATACCTCCTTTTGCAGTGTTATATGCTGCATTGGAAAAAATTTTTTTATTTTGTTTTTTATTTGAATAAACATTTGCTAAATTTGAACCTTGATAAATAGAATGGTCATTTCCTACTATCCCATAAATAGAAGAGACAAAAACAAAACTACCAGATTTTTGTGTAGCTAATGATTTACCAAAGTTTTTTGCCAATAGAAACGCTCCACCTAATTCAATATTAATAAAAGTTTTCCAGCTTTGAAAAGTAAAATTTTCTAAAGGAAAATAAAAGTCTTTTGGTTTTGATGTTACTGAGTAAACAACACCATCAATATTTTTAAATTTTTTTATTACATCATCATGAAAAGTTTTAACAGATTTTTCGCTTGTTACATCTATATAGTATTTATAAATATTCTTATTATTTTTTTTACTATAATTTTTTTTTTCTAAAAATTTTTTATCAGCACAAATAATTATATTTTCTTTACTTAGTTTATTGATTATAGCTTTTCCTAACTTACCTTCACTCCCAATTAAAATAATTTTTTTTTTTTTCATAGTGTTACCCCTCGATAAGACAAAAATTCATGAAAAGTTTTGTATTTTGAAAACCTGGATTTGGTCTGCTTAATTTTATTTGAAATTTTAATCTCATTTTCATTTTGATATTTAAAGGAAAATTTTTTTGAACAATTTTTATTTATTTTAATAAGCTCAGGCTCCTTTCTTAATAAATTTATTATATCATCAGTATTAAAAATTTTGTTTTTTTTATAGAGTTTTGTGAATATTTTTTTAATTAACTTTAAGTCTTCTGGATAATCCAAAGTAAGTCGCAAACCTGGCCAAACGTGTTTTCGATTAGAAATCTTCAAATCATGTACTTTAAAAAGACCAGTGTCTGTGAAATATCTTTCCCAAACTTCTGTGTCTGATTTAATTTTTATATTACAAATTTTTTCCAGTGCTTTTACTTTAATTCCATAAATGAATATTCCATGTGGTAAATCAAAAGTACGTATCAAATCATAATTACTTTTTCTAATTTTACTAGCTACCTTGTCAATATAATATGGATCAACTAATGGACAGTCTGCAGTTATATTAATTACATATTTAGCTTTATATTTTTTTGCTGCTTTATATAGTCTGAGCAAAACATCTTCTGGGCTTCCTTGATAAAAGTCTACTTTTTTTCTTTTTGCTAATCGACACAATGGTTTGTCGTCTGGTAAATTTGATGTACATATCACTATTTTGTTTATGAACTTTGAATATTTAATTCTGTCAATCATATGACTAAGGATTTCTTTTTTTTTTATCTTTCTAAGTATTTTTTTCTTTAATCTTTTTGACTTAAGTCTTGCGGTAATAAGAAATGGAAAACTCATTTTAAATGATTTAATTTAATTAAATTATACGGTCTCAGATTTTTTTTAAGCTTACGATTTATTATTAATTTTAATTTATTCGGAGGAATGCCCAAATTGTTAGTTCTTAGGAAGGCTACATCCTCAGATTTTATTTTTTCTCCAGAATATTTTTTCTTTATCAAAATTATACTTTTTTTTTGAAATAAACGATATTTTTTCTCAGAACTTGTAAATTTATTCGAAAAACTTTTACCAATTGATTTTTTAATTTCTCTAACTCGATAAACAAATTCTTTAAATTCGTTCCTTAACAGGGCTGACTCAAAATCATATGTTCCTTTAGCTCTTGTATAACAGATATGTTTTTCTAAAACAGCCACTCCAAAAGCCATAGAAATAAAACAAAGTGTATTTTTCTCTTCTGAATTAAAATTCGTATGGTCTTGATAACCGATAGGTAATTTAAATTTTTTTTTTAAATCTGATATTTTAATCAAATTTGCATCTTTGATTTTTGTTGGAAAATTTTGTACACCGTACATTAAAATTATATTTTTCTTTCCTAGAAATTTCACTGCATAGTTGATTTCCTCAAGTGATGATCCTCCAACACTTAAATTTTTAACTCCTTTAAATTTTGCAACTTGTTTTAAAACTAAAGGATTGTTTAAATCTGAAGAATTTACTTTTATTCCATCAATTTTGATTTTTTTTAATATTTCGAAACTCTTATGTTCATAGAAGCAACAGTATATTTTAAGCTTTGGATATTTTTTTTTTGTAAATTTAATTATTTTAATCCAGTCCTCAAAAGTAAACTCAATTTTCTTTAACTTTTTATAGAGAGAATTTTTTGGGCTCATCATATATCTTAAATCCCAGACTTGAAATTGGACTGCATCTGCGCCAGCATAATAAGCGTCATTGATCAATTTTTTTAATTTATCGATCTTCCCGTTATGTGAACAGGCTATTTCAGCAATGATAAACATGGTAAAATTATTTTTTCAGCTCTTCTTTAATCATAATATCAATCAATTGATCAATATTAGTTTTACTTTTCCATTTTAATATTTTTTTAGCTTTAGAACTGTTGCCCCTCAAGAAACCTACTTCTCTAGGTCTAAAATAATATGGATCTATTTTAATAAGGGTTTTTTTTGTATTTACGTCATAACCTATTTCATTTTCTTTTTTATTTTTCCATTTAATGATTATGTTCATTTTTTTAAATACCTTTTCTGCAAAGGTTTTAACTGAGATAGTTTTTCCTGTCGCAACAACATAATCATCAGCTTTTTTTTGCTGCAACATCTTCCACATAGTTGAAACATATTCTTTAGCATAACCCCAATCGCGTTTTGCATAAAGATTTCCTAAGTATAAAATTTTTTGTTTTCCAAATTTTATTTTTATAGCTGCTTCAATAATTTTTCTTGTTACAAAGTTAGTTCCTCTCCTAGGTGACTCGTGATTGAACAAAATACCGTTACAAGCGAAATATCCTTGCTCTCTGTAATTTTTAATTAAGTAATATGAGTATAGTTTTGAGGTAGCATAAGGTGAGCAAGGATCAAAATTAGACTTTTCATTTAAAAATACACCTTTTTTTTTGTTACCATAAAGTTCACTAGTTGAGGCTTGATAGAATTTAGATTTAGGGCAGCAATTTACCATTGCTTCTAAAAGATTTAAACAACCAATTGAATTTACTAATGCAGTAAACTCAGGTACTTGAAATGATAAATGTACGTGTGACTGAGCAGCTAAATTGTAAATCTCGGTAGGTTTTATTTTATTTATCAATTTATTTAAATTTGATGGATCCGTTAAATCTCCATAATGTAAGAAAAATTTGTTTTTGTTGTTTGGTTTAATTAAGTGTAAAATATTACTCAAGTTCGAGGTAGATGATCTTCTTCTAAGACCGTGAACGATGTATTTTTTCTTAAGAAGAAACTCGGCTAAATAAGATCCATCCTGACCAGTTATTCCTGTTATAAAAGCAATTTTTTTTTTCATAATTTAAATATTATAAATATCTGATTTATAATATTTCCTGTTTAGAGGGTTCATGAACCAGTTTACCGTATTTTTTAAGCCAGTATCTAATATAATTTTTGGTTTAAATTTGATCAATTTTTTTAATTTTTTGTTATCACAAACTAACCTATTAACTTCCGATTTTTTAGGTCTTAATCTTTCTTTCGATGACACTACTTTAGCATTACTATCCATAATCTTTTTTATTTTTTTTATAATGCCTAGAACCGATATTTCTTTGTTAGATCCAATATTGACTATTTGACCTAAAGATTTTTTGCTTCTTGAAAGGGCTAATATGGCTTCACACGTATCTGTGACATAAGTAAAATCTCTAGTAGGTTTTAGATTGCCAATGCTCAAATTCTTTTTTCCATCAATTATTTGTGAAATAATATTCGGAATAACGGCCCTTGATGATTGTCGAGGTCCGTAACAATTAAATGGACGCGCTATAACTACAGGTAAATCTATTGCATTAAATAAACTCATAACCATGGCATCAGCGCTAATTTTTGTTGCGCTATAAGGTGATTGAGGCTGCAACGGATGAAATTCGTCTATAGGAACATATTTTGCGGTACCATAAACCTCGCTAGTAGATGTATGGACTAATTTTGATACTTTATTTTTTTTTACAGCATAACAAATATTTAAAGTTCCTTTTATGTTTGTTTCAACATAATGATCTACAGATAAATACGAGAATGGAATTCCAATTAAAGCTGCCAAATGAAAAACGACATCAATTTTATGTGTAATTGTCTCACAGAATTGAGGGTCTCTGATATCACCAGTAATAATTTCTAAATTTCTATTTTTTTTAATATTTTCAAGCCATCCCCAATTATTAAAAGAATTATACTGAGATAATGCTTTTACCTTAAAACCTTTTTTTAAAAGTAATTCTGTTAAATGTGATCCAATAAAACCATCAGCACCGGTAATTAATGCTCTTTTCATAATTTATTTACCTTCATAATTTTTTTGATAGACAATGTAATAAGATTATAAATTAACTTTTGATCTTTCAAAGTTAAATTAATTGAAGTGGGGATGCTCATCGAGTTTAGTCCCAATTTTTTTGAAATTGGATATGATCCCTTTCCATATTTTTTATAAGGTTTCATAGAATTAAGAGGATAAAAACCAGGTCTTGTTTCAACACCTTTTAAATTTAAAATTCTCATTAATTTATCTCTTCGTTTTTCTCCGATATTTGAGATAAAAATAGTATAGAACCAATATGAGTTAGTGGACCAATCATTTTTTGGTAACAATTTCACGATACTATCGTTTTTAAATAATCTATCGTAATTATAAAAAATTTTTTTTCTCTTCTTTAACAAAAAATTTATCTTTTTTAATTGAGCTACTCCAACTGCAGCTTGTAAGTTAGTCATCCTAAAATTGTATCCAACAAAATCATGCCAGTAATTTTTTTTTATGGATCTTCCCTGGTTTAATAGAATTCTTGCTTTTAATGAATCTTTCCGTGATTTAAATACTACCATACCCCCTTCACCTGTTGTGATTAGCTTGTTAGGAAAAAAACTAAATGTTGTACAGTGTCCATCCAAACCTACTTTACGTTTTTTGTAAGTGGATCCTAAAGCCTCAGCACAATCTTCAATCACAAAAATTTTTTTTTGCTTTGCTAATTTAATTATTTCATCAATTTTAGCTGGTTGGCCGTAAATATGCACTGGAATAATAGCTTTTGTTTTTTTTGTAATTAATTTTGAAACCTTTTTCAAATCAATAGTCCAAGTATCGTTTTCACAATCTACTAAAATAGGTTTTGCGCCTAAATGTAAAACTGCATTAATAGTTGCGGCAAAAGTAAAATTGGGCACTATTACTTCATCATTTTTTTTTATACCTAAAGTTGATAGCGCAAGTTCAATAGCAGTTGTTCCGTTTGAAACAGCAACAGAATAGCCCCCACCAAGATATTTTGAAAATTTGTTTTCAAACTCTTTTACAAATTTGCCAGTTGATGAGATCCAACTACTTTTGACACATTCGTTTAAATTTTTTAATTCTTCTTTACCTAGTAATGGCTGAGACAAAAAATATTTTTTCATACTATCTAAAATTTACTAATATAGGATAGATTTTTGTTTACTTCATTCCATTGACCAAAGTCAAACCATGAGTCTGAAGATAATGGATAAACACCAACTTTTTTTTTCTTTTTAATTAAAATTTCAATCAATTCATTAAAATCCATTTTTTCTTTTTTTAGATATTTAAGTATTGATGGCTCAAAAATATAAACACCAGTACTGACTAGATGATCATAACTAGGTTTTTCTGATATTTTTTTCAAAGACCCACTGCTTTTTAAGTTACAAACTCCATAAGGTATTTCGAAATGTCTAACAGAACCAACAATAGTTACTAGGTTTTTCTTTTCTTTATGAAAATCAAAAATGTTTTTAAAGTCTGTCTTTATTAAGATATCACAATTACTTACAACAAAAGTTGTTTTTAAATCTTTCTTTAGGAGACTAAGAGAGCCAATAGTTCCCATTGGCTTAACCTCCTCTTTAAAAGTAATTTTAAAATTTTTAAAATTTTTAAAAAATGCTCTAATTATTTTTGATTTATCGTGAACTGAAAGAAAGTATTTCTTAAATCCCCATTCATTGAACTGCTCAATAATTTTTAAAATAATAGGTTTATCACCAAGAGGAAAGAGTGGCTTAGGTAAGATTTTTGTGAATGGGTACAATCTCTTTCCTTGTCCGCCAGCCATAATAATCACGGGTATTTTATTATAAGTATTTTTTTTCTTTAATGTATCTTTAAAAATAATATCAATTAGTTTCTTATTCTTAATAACAGGTATATAATTTACATTCCTATTAAAAAAATTTTTTATTTTTTTACGATTTTTTGTAGAAGATACAAATTTAAATTTCTTATTTAAAATATTTGTTACTTTTTGATTAAGGCTTATTCCTCTATAAACTGCATTTCTAAAGTCCCACTCGGTAAATATCCCTTCAACATTATTAGATTTATTTAAACATACACATATGTCATGATCTAAAGTATCCATATGCTTAATTGCTTCTTTTATCGATAAGTTGGAGTTTATCTTATATTTTTCAATTTTTTTATTAATCATAAATTAAAAAGTTAATATCTTAATAAATTGTAAATTCATAGATAAATGAGTTTATATTTTTTTAAACACCCAGGCATATGATATATAATTTTGTGTTATAAACTTTCGGTGAGAATTATTTTTTTTGATAAAATTAATTAAATCTTTAAATTTTTTAAATCCCAATTTTTGTTTTACACCCACCGAACTTTCCCAGACACCGATGTAATTTTGAAAGGGAAATCTGATTTTATGTCTTGATTTAATATTTTTAATCAATCGCAAATACTTAATTGATCTAAGTTGTTTGTATAATTTATAAGGTTCAAGCCCGTCTTTGCTTTTCTTTAGAAAAAAAGGGAACTTTTTACCTAAAATTTTATATAAGTGTTGATATAGAATTTTATTATTGTCCTCCTTTAATAAATTTGAAACCCACATTATTACTAAATAACCATCTTTCTTTAATATTTTTTTTATTTGAAATTTTGCAGAATTGAAATTTATATGATTGAAAGCGTTGCAACTAACTATAACATCAAAACAATTGTTATGAAAATTATTATTTTCAAATTTTTTATTAATGATTTGAATTTTCATTTTTTTGAACAAATTACTTTTTAGTATCATTTTTTTACTAGGCTCTAGAGCTACCAAATTTTTAAAACCACGTTTATATAAATCATTGGCAATAAATCCATTTCCTGAACCTAAATCTAATATAGTATTTTTTTTATTTAAGATTCTATTATTTTGTAGAAATCTATAAATTGCTTTATCAACACGTGGTCTAAATTTATAGAGTGACGAAACTTTAGAATATTCGATATGTTTAGTTTTCATAATAATGATTAGAAGATAATTAGAATGACCTTATTTCTTAATTAAGTGTATTTATTAATTTTTTAGAACTTCCTTTAAGAAAATAAAATTTCTTCAATAATTCTTTTTTTTTAATTTTTTTAATTCTTTTTGATTTTATTATTTGATACATTTGCTCTGATGAAGAAACTTCATGACTGATTCCTAATCTTTTTAAAATAAAATTTTTTGAAATTTCTTTATTTACAAAAAAATTAATAATAATTTTTCCCAGAAAGCAGGCTCTTATAAGTTCTGTTGAAAACATTCCAACTACAAAATCACTTTTTTCTTTAAAAACCTTTTTAGTGCCAATTATTATTTTTATTTTTTTCGTATTATAAATTTTAGCAATTTTTTTCAAATTTTTTTTCTCCTCTGGATGTAAGCAAATTATTATTTTGAAATTATAA
>MDTG01070449.1_pt1 | contig 22892 bp, 16 predicted proteins | sample 811421 | NCBI WGS metagenome assembly MDTG01 (sample SAMN05326645, study PRJNA326480) | marine metagenome | isolation source: seawater | place: Pacific Ocean: South East | collected 2011
CTTTTCCCACCAACTTTGATTGTCGAGATACCAATCGACAGTCTCGGACATACCGGATACGAACGTCATGAGAGGTTCGTATCCGATTTCCTTTGAGGCCCTGGTCGGATCGATCGCATAACGCCTGTCATGACCAGGTCGATCAGTGACATACGTGATCAGTGAGGCATTGTCCTCTCCTCTGGCGGAGGGGCACTCCGGAAACCGCTTCTTCAGTTCCGGGTTCTTCTCAAAGCGTTCCCCGATCTGACGGCAGAGTTCATGGACGATGTCCAGGTTCGGAGCCTCGTTCCTTCCACCGATGCAGTAGGTCTCACCAACCTCACCTTTCTTGATCGCCATTTCAATTCCCCTGCAATGATCCGAGACATGCAGCCAGTCTCTGACGTTCATGCCATCGCCGTATATGGGAAGGGATCTCCCCGCAAGGATGTTCGTCAGAATCAAGGGAATCAACTTTTCCGGGAACTGATAGGCCCCGTAGTTGTTCGAGCAGTTCGTGGTCGTCACTTCCATGCCGAACGTGTGGTGATATGCTCTGACCAGATGATCCGAAGCCGCCTTGCTCGCCGAATACGGTGAGTTGGGTGCATACGGAGTGATCTCTGAAAAGGCAGGATCATCTTCGCCGAGTGAACCATAAACCTCGTCCGTCGAGACGTGGTGGAATCTGTGTTTCTTCCATGTCCCGGACTCACACCAGACCGTGCGTGCGGCTTTGAGCAGACTGTGCGTACCGATCACGTTCGTATCGATGAATTCGTCCGGACCTTCGATCGATCGGTCCACATGACTTTCAGCTGCCAGGTGTATGAGCAGGTCGATGTCATGGTCTCTGAGCAATGACTCGACCAGTGATGTGTCCTTGATATCTCCCTGTACGAAGGTGAGATCATCGTGATCAAGAACATCTTCCAGGCTTGCGGCGTTTCCCGCATAGGTGAGTGCGTCCAGAACGACCACGTTGTCACCTTCGTGGTTTTCAAGCCACCATTTGACGAGATTGACACCGATGAAACCGGCGCCGCCGGTGATGAGAAGATTAGACACGCATTTTCTCCGTGATCATGTTGTTCAGGTTTTCACGCCAATGGATCGATGGCATCGCTCGAGTTCCCTCAAGCGCATTCCATGTTTTCGTTTTATCAAGCACGGAATAAGAGGGTCTTCGTGCCGGGGTCGGATAGTCCTCCGTCGTGATCGGATCGACTCTGGTTCGTGATGCAAGCAATCCAGATCGATATCCGATCTCCTCGATCGCGGTGGCGAATCCATGCCATGTCGTGCATCCGTCATCCGTCCAATGATGCATTCCGGAAACATGGTTGTCTGCAAGGCACCACACGGCAACGGCCAGTGAATCCACCAGCGTCGGAGTACCGGTCTGATCGGAGACCACGCTTATGTCTTCTCTGTCCTTCATCAGCCGCAACATCGTTGAAACGAAATTGGGACTGTCTCCGTCATAGAGCCATGCCGTTCTGACGATCGTCCATTCATCGAGATCGGAATCGATGATCGCTTGTTCACCAGCCAGCTTCGTCCGACCATAAACGGAGACTGGATTTGGAACGTCGGTCGTCAACCAGGGTTTTTGTGAGACTCCGTCGAAAACGAAATCAGTCGAGATGTGAATCAGTCTCGAGCCATGCTCGGACGCAGCGCGAGCCAGATTCCGAGGACCATCCTCATTCACGGACTTTGCGGTGACTTCTTCAGATTCAGCCTTGTCCACGGCGGTATATGCAGCGGCATTGATGATCACATCAGGAGACACTTCATCCATCGCGCGACAGACCTGTTCAGTACACGTGATATCCAGTGTCTCGATGGAATGTACCGAGATTTGATGATGTTCTTCCGCGGTGCGGATCAGGGCCTTTGAAAGCTGCCCTCCGCCACCTGTGACAAGCGCTTTCACGTGTCCAACTCCGCATTCTTGAGGGGTGGGAGTGAGAGGTCCTTTTCCGAAAGCTTGGGGATGGTGCCGGCGTCCGTGGGCCACTTGATTCCCACGTCCGGATCATCCCAGCGAATCCCACGATCGTTTTCAGGAGAGTAGAACTCCGTGCATTTGTACTGGAAGTCCGCGTGTTCGCTGAGGACCAGAAACGCATGGCCGAACCCCGGAGGCACCCACAACATTCGCTTGTTCTCAGCCGACAATTCGACACCCGTCCATCGACCGAATGTCGGGGAATCACTTCGCATGTCAACCGCGACATCGAAGACGGAACCCTGGGTGACTCTCACGAGTTTTCCCTGAGGCTTCTTGATCTGGTAGTGAATTCCTCGAAGGACTCCTCGAGTCGAGCGACTGTGGTTGTCCTGAACGAAATCCAGGTCCAGGCCCATCTCGGAAAATGTGTTCCTGTTCCAGCTTTCAACAAAGAAGCCTCTGTCGTCCCCATGGATGACGGGTTCGAGGATGCAACATCCATTCAACTCTGTGGGAATCATCTTCATCAGTGATTCTTAACCTTTGTTTTCAAGTATCTGCAAGAGATATTGTCCGTAACTGTTCTTCTGGAGGGAACGCCCGATTTCTGAAATCTTGGCATCATCTATCCAACCGTGTCGCCATGCAATCTCTTCGGGACAGGCTATCGACAGACCCTGTCTGGCCTCGAGCGTCTGAACGAATTGTCCAGCCTGAAGAAGCGTTTCGAACGAACCTGTGTCCAACCATGCTGAACCTCTTCCCAGAATCTCCACAGTGAGATCCTTGAGTTCAAGGTATCTGGCATTCACACTTGTGATTTCAAGTTCACCACGCGCTGATGGCTTCGTGTCCTTGGCGATTTCAACGACTTTTTCGTCGTAGAAATACAGACCGGTGACTGCAAAGCTCGATTTCGGTTCCTGGGGCTTTTCTTCGATGCTCAGGGCCCGATACTGCTCGTCGAACTCAACGACTCCGTAGTCTTTCGGATTCTTGACACGGTAGGCGAAGACCGTGGCACCTGATTCCGTTGCCGAGGCTTCCGACAGAGTCGACTGGAGATTCGATCCGTAGAAGATGTTGTCCCCGAGTATCAACGTCGAGGGTGCACCATCCAGGAATGATTCCCCGATGATGAATGCTTGAGCCAGGCCGTCCGGGTTCGGTTGGACAGCCCACTCTATGTTGATCCCCATTTCCGATCCATCTCCCAGAAGTGCCTGAAACGCGGACTGGTCCTGTGGTGTCGTGATGATGAGAATCTCTCTTATTCCCGCGATCATCAAGACGGAAAGCGGATAGTAGATCATCGGTTTGTCATAGATCGGCATGAGCTGCTTGCTCACGGCTCGTGTCAGTGGATACAGACGTGTCCCCGAACCCCCTGCGAGAATGATTCCTTTTCGGTCTTTCATCGGCTGGCCCCCTTGTCGATCAGAACATCAAGTCTGTTCAGCAGCGTGATGTCCGGGCGTGGATTGTTGTAGATGTATTCCTGAAGCACCCTCGAGTTTTCAACGGCTTTTTCCACCTTGCCGCATTCATACATCAACTCGACAAGACTTACATTGAAATTGGTTTTTTGATCCACGTTCTTCGTTAATTCAGCGGCCTTGGCCAGAGCTTCAATCGAGAGAGTGCACTCACCCCTCTTCTTCAGAATCGTGGACAGCGACTCATAGATGGATGGGAGCAACGCGTCGGGTCCTTCAAGTACGGCTCTGTCGATATTCACCAACGCTGCGTCGGTATCCGCCGGATCGAGCTGACATTGAAAAAGCGCCTTGTTGTTCAACGCGACACAATAGAGGCTTCTCATGGACTCGGATTCCCCCTCACGTCCTGCCACGAGATCGTTGACCACGTCGAGATATTCGATCGCACCAGAGATATCACCCTCCATTTTCCTCAAGGACGACTTCACGATCAGGAGGCGACACCGTGTCTCCGTGTCGTTCGAATCGATCATCTTTTCCAATGAGGAAACGGCTTTTCTGAGATCTTCAAGATCTTCGATCTGCTCGGATCGTTGAGCCAGCATCGATAACTCTTCTGTGTAGTTCATCAGATTGGCCATCCCGCCAAGGTACGGTCTGATGACCTGAAGTGCTTTTCGAGCATCGTTGATTTGAAGTCTCTTGGTTGCCTTGATCCATGTGATGAACAGCTCTTCTTCGTTTTCCATCAAGGGACCGAACAGTTCCGCAGCCTCTCCCGACCGAGAGGAACCAAGCATCACACGGAGAAGTGTCTCTCTGATCAGTTGGGGATTGATTCGATCGTTCTCCCCTCCCCTGGTGAGGGCATTGAGTTCGAATTCATCCGCAGCCAGTTCCTGGAGTGGTCTGAGCAACGAGTACGCCCTGGTTTCGAAGCCAAGCTGCATGCAGAGATCCGAGAATTCAAGCGTGTAACCCAGCCTCTTCTTACTTGAAACCCGATCCATGCCGATTTCACGAATGTCCACGGCCTCCTGATACATTCTGGATCGCAGCGCACTCAGGGTCGCCCATTCGATTGGGTCCGTCTTCGTCGGGTGATTGATGAATGCCCGAAGAGCGATCTTGTATGCATCCTCATTGAGGCCTCGTGCGTTGTGCATGTTCCAGGCCAGACTCTGTGCCTCGTACATGTTCACGAGATTGTCCGCAATCTCCGCTGATTCATTCACCTGTTTCAGCGTGGGTTCCAGATCACCGGACGTCACGTTGCTCGAATCACGAATCAGTCTGAGAATTCGCGCAGTGTTCGGCTTGGTCCGTTCTATCTTCAGGAAAAGATCATCCAGATCTCTATTGCCGGGATCGGACCGCAGAACTTCGTCTGCCAGCATGGTCAGAACTTCGACGTTGTCCGGTTGAAGTTCGAGCGCTCTCTTGAGCGCGGCACTTCTGGCTTCCTCCATCCCCATTCTCTGGAAGGTGTCTGCGGCCACGATGATGTTCAGAACGTTGTCCGGGTCGACTTCCAACATGTCACTAATGTTCTCGAGCTCCGATTCAGGCCGATCGCCCGCACGACTCACCAATGCCATGTATCGAAATCTCTCACCGGGTTCTATGCCATCTATCTTCGCGAGCTCTTCGAAGGCTTCGTCCCCTTGGCCAATGCTTCCAAGTGTCAACGACTTGCCCAGTATCGCGATGGTGCTTTTCGGATCGGTTGAAAGAATCTGATCGAACGTCACCAGAGCATCTTCATAGAGTTCCCGTTTCGCCTGGAAATCCGCCAGAGACAGGAGGTCCAGGTTCTCACCGGATTTGGTCGTCAGACTCTCCAGCTCTTCCAGTGCCGATCGGTATTCACCCTCACCAGCGAGCACGCCTGCTTTGGTCCTTGATTCTCGAAGCGTGAGGATTCTGGCATTCTTGTATTCGTTCACGTACTCCAGCGCCAGGGATCCATTCCCGGTTCTCTTCAGGAGATCGATCAAACTCGGATACAAGGAACTGAGACCCGGCCTCAAATCGATCGCACGCCTCAGATAGTTCGCAGCACTCTCCAGATCAGGTTGTTCACCCCTCTTGAGCAGGCTGCTCATGAGTACGAGTGCCTCAATCGAACCTGGTGACTTCTTGATGACATCATCCAGCTGAATGATGAGCTCAGCTCTCTCCGAAAAGTCGAGTTCCGTCAGGTTGATCGCCTTGATGACTTTCACGGTGACCGATGCGGGTGAATTCTCTCCGGTGATCCTCATGATGTTCTGCAGGGCGATTTCAGCTGTTTCAGGATCATCAGACCAGATTTCCGGAAACGTCGCAATAAGGCGTGAGGCTGAAACACTTTCCGGAATCAACGGCAAGATCCGTTCGAACTCAAGCAACTTGAACCCATTCTCGACATCAAGCCTCGTCAATTGTCCAAGCAATCTGACGTACATCTCTTCATAATCATCGTTCGAGGCATCCATTCTCCGGATGTTCTCCGCAAGCGCCTCGTAACTCTCCTTGGAGACCGCGCCGTCATCCTGAATTTCAAGACGAAGCATCATGATCGCATCCGCATCGTCCGTTCTGGATTCGATCAATTCCATCAGTTGCTGTTGATCGGCTTCCGTACCCGCCTTGATTCTCGCCATCTGCACCAAGGTGTCCATTGGGATGTTCTTTTCGGCCATCAGCCAATCGAGGGCTTTCTCAACTCTTGCGGAGTCCTGCATCTGAAGAGCGATCATGGTGAACGTGGGGACCAGGCTGGACGCCGCAACGACGTTTCCCTCTCCCGGTGTCTCGATGAATCTTTCGATCAGGCGGATCAGGTTCATTCTCTTGGCCTTCAAGCCATAGATGAACTTTTCGTCCCCTTCCAAGAGCATCCGTGCGTAGAGGTACATTCCTCGCACAGTCGACTTCTTTCTCAGAACCTGTTCCATCTGATTGATGCCACGTTCGAAGTTCTGTGCTCTGTAATTGGCGATCGCCAGAGTCATACCACTCATGTAGGTCTTGCGTTGGGCGTCCATCTGTTCATAGACCGCGATCGCGCCGAAAAGATCCCCCTCTGCCTCCAGACTCTTCCCGAGCATGTAGCTGATCATCTGAAACGTTGGATCGTCATTCTGAAAGAGCGCCAACGACTGTTTCAGCTTCGCACTGCTTTCCTTGGGATCGGCTTTGAAGGCGATCAGGGCTTCCGCCAGTTTCCTGTCATTGACTTCACCGGTCGAATCGACTTGCAGCGATTTTTCGAGCCACGGATCCACGTATTCCTTCGGGCTCCATTCGGTTCTGCTGTTTATTGCAGCGAGGCAGGCACTCAACTTCGCGAAGTCGGATGTCTCCCCGAACGTGTCGTCTGCGGAACGTGCCTCCTGCAATGCCTTGTCCAGTTCGGCATTCTCCCAGAGCTGCTTAATACGCTTCTCGGCCACAATGGGATCGGTGGCGCTCATTTCGAGTGTCTTCACTCTGAGCTCTCCGGCTTCCTTCATCATTCCCATGTTCTCCATCATGGGAATCATGATCATGATCATTTCCGAGTCGAGGTCGTCTTGCAACGAAGTGGCCCTCATCCGCTCGATGGCACCTTCTCTCTGACCACTTCTGTCCATGTTTTCAATGAGAACGAGCTCGACGGCCTGGTTGTCCGAAAACTCCTCGGAGTAACCCAGGAACAATTCGTACATCTCCTCTGGAGACTGTTCAAGCCCTCTCTCTCGAATCCTGTATTCCCTGATTGGCCAGAACGTGTTCCTCGGATCGATTTTTCTGACCAGCTTCACACTTTCAAGCGCGTCATCAAACTCACCGATTCTGATTTCAGCTATCGCCCTCTTCTTGTGTGTCTCGATATCATCTTCAGGGAGTCTCTCGGCGACACGTAGTGCGCTCAACGGCTGATTCGTCAGTACGTAGATGTTGAAAAGTGCGTTCAATGCCTGCTCGCTGTCAGGGTCGAGCGTGAGCGCGAACTTATACAGATTTTCCGCAGCAATCAGGTGTCTTCCGTTTTCATCGGTATTGCGGATTCTCGTTTCGGCAAACGCGAGGGCCAGCTCTATATCGTCACGTTCGTTCGCGATCGCGAAGCTGAGTGGGCTCAAGGCGGCGGCATAGTCCCCTTTTTCGAATGCAGCCATGCCCTCTGCTCTTGATTGTTCAACCCGCCTCTGTTTGTTCCAATCGGCAAAGATCTTCGCCACGATGACGAGCAATGTCGCCACAACAACGAGACTCACAAGCAGTGCCAATCTTCTCTTCGCTCTTTGGTTCATTTTCCTGCGATCTTGAATAGTGTCTTGATGATGATCTTGAAATCAAGGAAGACATTCGCCCGGTTTACATATTCGATGTCGTATTTGATCCACTCCTGGAAATCGAGTCCCGGTTCTCTGGTCCTCTCGACCTGCCACAGACCCGTGATTCCAGGACGGATGCTGAGTCTCGCATCGCGCCATGCCGGACAGAATTGATTTTCATTCTCCGGGCTCGGCCTCGGCCCCACGAGACTCATGTCACCAACCAGAACATTCCAGAATTGTGGCAACTCATCGATGTGGAACTTTCTGAGAAACCCTCCAACGCTCGTGATCCTTGGGTCGTCCTTGATGAACACCTGTGGCCCATCGGCAAGGTTGTCACTCTGGAGATCGACGACCATCGATTCCGCGTTTCGCATCATCGTTCTGAACTTCCAGCATTTGAACGTCCTGCCACCCCTGCTCTGCCTTTCGTGTCCGAAGAAGATTGGGAAGCCGCTCGTCATGATCACTGCCAGTGACACCGGAACGATCAAGGGAAGCAAGAGAATCAGAATCGTGAGTGACACGGCGACGTCTATCACTCTCTTCGCCAGCATGTATCCGTTGAAATCAGTGTCCACAGCTCCCTGGGGATCGTTCGCTCGCGGAGTCCTTATCTCGTCAATTTCACAAACTCTGACTTCCAGATCGATGAAACAATCGCTTTCATCCTTAATCGCTACGGGTCCGACGACGAGATCGTCGCTGTGCACCGACTTCGTCGCTCCTATCCAGACCGGTGGCACAGGTGTAACATTCGTCGATGCTATCTGGATCCCATCTATCCCCCAGACACCCGGACTCAACTGCTTGATTCCGGAGATCGATTCTCCTGGATTCTTCCAGATCGACACCAGCCTGTTCACCAGAAGCTCGTCGACTTCCATGCTCTGATTCGTGAACTCCACATGTCCCTCGACCTCGTAGGCGTCGCTTTTCGTCCAGTCGACATATCGGCGAAGTTCTCTGAGTGCCTTGTATCGGTCCTCGTTTCTGGACCAGGCCTCTGCGATGCTCGGCCTTCTCGTCAATTTGACTCCATGAGAACCCATGAACCTACTGGTGTAATCCCTGCTGATCCGGACCAGTTCCCCGTTCTCGGAAATGACTTTTTCAACATAGTCCTTCGATGGTGTCTTCACCCGGACTCTACTGATCGGCGCTCTGTTCCATACGATCGAGTCTGCGATCGAACTTAGATCGAATGCCACAAACTGATCGACATCCATGAGCATGAACATCTCGGTGCCCGCTTGTTTCACAAATGGCATCGACCTGCGAACGCATTGGATGCCCCGACTCCTCCAGTAGGCGTCATGAAGCTCCTCCGCAGTGAGGCCCCACATCCGAAAGGTTTCGGGCGGGGTCTTCGAATCACTCATGAAACGTTCATGGGTGACTTCTGAGCTGGGTTGTTGAGCTCTGTTGATCACTCTGGGGACTTGTTTCTTTTAGTCTTCATGTTCAACGATTCGGTCAGTGCGTTTCGTGTTCTCAGACCAGTGGCTTCTTCCTTGATGACCTGTTCGATCGACTTCGAAACCGATGAGATGTCCTTGTAGTCCGACTTGTCAGCATAATTCAGGACCACTCCAAGGTAGGGAGCGTTGAGCTCGTGCAGATCGCGCACGCATCTCTTGAGCGGTACTCTTGATCGTCCCTTTCGCAACGCAAGAATGACTCCATCCACACTCCCCGCGATTGGCATCGATTCAATGGAACCGGACAATGGACCGGTGTCGATGATGATGAAATCGAATGTTCCTCTCAGTTCAGCGAAGAGGTTCTCTACGACATCCAGCTGCATCATTTCAGGGTTCACCATCTCGTCCAGACCGATGGGGAGAAGGAACAGATTATCTCTATCCAATCCAACCAGTTTTTCCTCGATGTCGCCTTCCTTGATCACTTCCTTGAGCCCTCTCCTGTCGAGCATGTCCAGGGAGTGGGACAATGACCTTCCGATGAAATCGCAATCGACGAGGCATGTCTTGAACCCTGCCGCGGCATACGAGTGCCCCAGCAACTGAACAAGGGTCGTCTTCCCGTCACCTTGAAAAGGACTCGAGATCAACATGATGTATCCCGTGTCGGTCTTTCGGAATCGAATCGATTCGATTCTGTTCCTGAGCTTGTGGACGCAATTCATTCCAATGTTCAGAATCTCCGGTTCCACTGATGCCTTGCTGGTATCGGGAACCACCCCGAGACAATGGAACTGACCTTGATCCATCTTCAACTGCCTGATTGCGAACGTACGCTGATCAACCGAACCAATGAGGAAGAACACTCCCATGACGAGAACGACCGATCCACCGAAGACACCCGCCGCAATGGGGCCTCGCGTGTCCTTTTCCGGACGGTCTGGAACCGTGGCAACCTGGCCGATTCGCACTTGTTCCTGAATGTTGGTTTCTTCGCGTTCCAGACTCTTCAACCGTTCATCAAGCACGGCACCATCGATCTCATTCGCCTCGATATCTCTTTGAATTGAGTCGTACTCACTCTGGAATTCCTGAAGATCGCGCATCTGGTCGCGTCGTTTCTTCAATTTCTCATTGATCTTCGCTCTCTGTTCGCTCTGTTTCGAGAATGACTTCTCCTTGCCGACCGGACCCGTCTTCCATCTCTCGGCGGCCTCCACCTTGACCGATGCCAGGGTCACCTTGGTCGCTTCGATCTGGGATGACAGATTGCGAATGATTCGGTGTTCTCCGCCCAATCGCGAGCTCAGCGTTGCAAGTTTGATGTCCTGCTGTTCGATATCCATTTCAAGACCGTTGATACGAGGTTCGAAGACTTTCAACTCCTGTTCGGTGGGATCGGGAATCTCATCACCCGTCACCTCGTTGCCCAGCTTTTTCTGATCCTCTTCGATCTTTCCGAGCGTCTCGTTGATCTGTTCCACCATTGCGTTGTACGTGGCGCACTCTTCCGCTTTCGCCGCGATCAGGCTGGTGACATCCGCAACGACATTGTTGCTGTTTGTGACGAGCTCCTGTTGCTGACTTCTCAGGCGGTTGATCAACGTCCGAAGTTTCGCGCGCTCATCTCGAATCTGTTTTTTCGTATTGGAGATGGACATGCTCTTGTTGTTGCCATGTATCTCCATGTACGCATCCATGATCGCATTCGTCACCAATGATGCTGCATCAGGATCCTTGTCCTCGTACACGACCTCGATCAACTCCGTTCCCTTCGGGTTGTACGCCAGAAGTCTGGTTTTGATCCCGGTATAGAGTGGGTAGTACCCCCTCGATCGCTGGAGTTCCTGCAGTCTCTCTGAATCAAGTGCATTACTCACAACATCATCGGACGTGACGAGTGAGACCTGAGTCTTGAGATAGGATTCGTGGGACCTCGCGTTGGTCCCGTCATCCTGAAGCATCTTCACCACGATGGCTCTGTTTGATGATGCAATGAGCAGACCACTGCTCCTGAACAGGAGTGGTGTCAGATTCCACGCAAGAAAAGCACCGACGACCCCAATGGTCAATCCGATGATTCCTGCAGTCAGCCACCTGCCGGCAAGGCGATCTCGAATCATTTCGATGGGACTCGCCTGTGGTGCCGGGTCCCCATTGAATTCGTTGTTCTGCATTGTTTCCTGACTCATGATCGTCCACCTTCATCAAACGTGTATTTTCTGTACTCTTCGTCTTCTTCTTCTGGAATCGTCATCATGTCGCCCAGGAGGTCACGGGGCATTTTTGAAATGAAGTCATTCACTTGCACCTCAAGTTCGTCGTTCGACCTGTTTCCGTTGAACACCAACTGAATTTGACCCACTCCGAGTCCTGACGCTCCACGGCCCATGGAACCAATTTCCTGAAGTATCGCCATGTCGTTCACAACGCCCATGACCGGGGTTACGAAGACCGATACGACCGTCAATTCACTTCCCGGTTCCATCGGTCCACCCTGAATGAACCGGTAGACCCTCATTTCCTCTGGAACATCTCCGATGTTCACATCGACCGTCTCTTCTTCAGTGACATCGGTTTTCCTGATCGACCACCCGGAAGCTGGATAGCATCGTGGCGGGTGGTGTCCATGCATGTCCCTGAGGTCAATGCAATGGATGAGTGCGAATGTGAGATTTCCATCTCCCCCGTACCGGCTGAATCTGCGACTGACCAGACCGTTCGGTTTGAGAATTTCCTGTGCTGAAGTCGGGATCACGACATCCTGTCCAACCCATCCACCCACCTGATACGGAAATTCCGAGATCTGGATCGCGATGTCACGGTGGTGTCTCTTGAGAGCGTCGGATGCTTGTGATCGATTTATCTGCATCGCCCCGGAAGCCACGAGAAAGCCGATCGCCATGTAGGGGATGGTCTTTCTTACCGCCATCGTCAGCCGACCGAATCTGTAAGTTGGTGTGCTCATACGAATGCCAACCTCCACTTCATGCAGGGAATATCCAGCCATGTCAGAAGTTTGATGACTCCGAAGAGCATGAGCAGCGACATCGGGATCATTGCCAATCCGGAATACCAGTGAAACGCATCCGCGAATCCCTGTGTGGAGAAACCGTAGACGATGCTCGTCATCACCAGGCGGACGATGTTGCAGGACAGAGCGATCAACGGACTGATGAGAAGCAGTCCGATTCGAACTTCCGATCGGAAGGGTGCACTGAACACGAATCCGAAGACAACAAGACTCAAAGCGAAGATCATCCTCATGCCATTGCAGGCTTCTCCGATGGCGACATCGATCGGTGGATTGCCGACTTGAATCACGAGGCCTTGCTTGATCGCGTTCACTCCGATTCCATCCAGGACACCCATCGTCAGTTCCGTCGCAAGTTCCTGCATGGGTTCCGCAAGCGCGATTCTCACGATTCCCGGTGTGGGAATGATGAAGAGAAGTGCAATCAACGCGGGAGCGAACTGCCGCAGAAAACCCATCCCCATGATCGTCAGAAGACTGCCGATCAACATGAAGATGGCACCCAGGTGCCACACCACCAACGTGTTGGTTTCGATGCCCCAATTCAGCGCGAAATATCCGCCGATGACGATGGCAAGTCCCGTGAAACTCGGGTTGTAGCCAATGAACTGCGTCCGGGACCTTCGCACCCAGAACAGGTAGAACGCCACCATGGGTGCGAACAACGCTTGCCCGTTTTCGGTATCGATCAATGCACGTGAGTACATGTCGGCCCATGCTTCGAGGCTGACCCACACACTCAGTCCGGTGATGAAGCAGAGCAGGAACACATCACCATATGACAGTTTTCTGGGACCGATCACGTTCACACCAGCCCCCCTTTGTTCAATTGGGAACCAGGTGCATCGAGATCGTATGGGTCGATTACCGAGGATGTCCCATCTTCGATAACCGAATTTCGCGTCACGATCGATCTGACCAACGTTGAATCGGCTCCGATTTCACAACCGTCGAGTATCACTGAATCCTGCACCAGACACCCGCCCTTGATGGTGACGTTCTCACCCACGATCACGTTCGCGCCCAGGACGGTGCTCGGATCCACGTTTGCTGAATCCGATACGAACGGGCCTGTTGCGTCACATGTTTTCGAGAGCATGTAATCGGTGAGTTGTTTCAGATAGGTGCTCGGTGTGGAGAATCGCACGCTCCGGTGTGTGATTTCCTTCACTAGAATTCTCATGCCGGATTCCAGAACGCGTGGAATCAGTTGTTCCTTGAAGTCGAAGAAACCGAGTTCGGGAACCAGGTCCAGAATCTCTCTCTTCATGAGTATCACGCCGGCCGTCTCGCTCTGCGAGGATTTTCCAAGAACGGCAGCCACGTCTTCAGACATGAAATCGTCACAGAACAGGCTCTTTGGATATTCGGGTGGGACCCTGTTTCCCTCGATGAACAATATTTCATCGAACCCGGACTGTCTTCCGATGAAGTCCTTCAGTGCGCCGGCCGTTCCTCTGTGCAAGGCCTTGTCCGCATGTATGGTGACCTCGAAATCACGAGCTGCCTCGAGGGAGTCGACATGATCTTTCAGGAGTTGAACATCTTCCGCTCGACCAGTGACCACACTGATCGAACGCACGCCCGTGTTCTCCCTCAATGCATCTATCCAGCTGTGTAGCAGCGAACTTTTCCCCGGAACGGGCAACAAGCACACAGGATGGCCCGCGGCCTTTCGCAGTATGGACTGTCCTGGCCCACCAACGAAGATGATTGCATTGTGATCAATAGTGCTCATTCGAAAACATTTCTCAGCGGCTACATCCCGAATGCAGTCACAGACTCGGACTTGCATCCTCTTCAGATTCCCTTGTTCGTCATTTCCATGTCTCGGTTTTGGTTGCCGACATCATCCATATCTATTTTAACTCCACCAGCTGTGACTCAAGTCGATGGTCGTGTAAAACACACTTTGTCCCACAATTTCACTGGTTATCGGTGATTTTTTCATGGCTGCTTCTTCAGTCTCCGATCAAGTCAGAGACACGCTTTATCAGACCCGGTGACGTTGAACCGAAATCGACTTCCGGCTTCTTTTTCCAATCGATTCGATCGAGAATTTCAGGGATGTCATCCTCCGTCAGTGCGACATGAATCCCCGGTGTGTTCCTCATTCTCAACGCCGCGTGGTACTGATGATCGTTTCGTGTCTCGTGAAGGCTCTCCCTTCGGGGCATCAGGAGCATTGGTATTCCATAATCACTTGCCGTGACGATGCTGCCGACACCGACGTGCATGACCAGAAGGTCCGCTTGTTCCATCAGTCCCCGAAATTCATCCGGCCTGATCATCTTGGTGTGCTTTGAGTGCTTCGGAACCCAGTCCGTGTCTCCCGTCTGGATGAAGACATCGTCTCTTTCGTTTCTGCCCGCCCAGGCATCGACTGCCTTGCACAGGCGATCGAATGGAACCTGCATGCCCACTGTCACAAGAATCATTCTGAATGCTCCTTCGGTTCCACCCCATCTTCTCGACAGAAATTCTGAAGGACCGAACCATGGTATTCAGGCCCTTCTTCAGAACTCAGGTGCGCCCACTGTGTCAGCCAAAGAGAGGCCCATCTCCGAGCTTTCTTTCCGGAGAGAGACATCTCCTCCATGTTCGCAATCGAGTCGATCCAGCAGGTCCTGCATCCCAGTATTCTGCCGATCATCAAAGCGAGAAGGCCAGGTGCCGCGCCGGTGGTCACAATCGCATGTGGCCTGACCCTGACGATCACCAGCATGACTCTGAAGAGCAGGATGATGAGTCCGACCTTGTTCCACCTTGTGGCGTCCGGGATCACGAAGAAGCGGTCTGACTGATCCTCGAGATCGACGCGATACCCCTCTCGAACCGTGACCCAGCTGACGTCACATCCTTCAAAGGCTTTTCTCATCCTTTGAAGCTGAACCCAGTGTCCCCCACCGGAACTGACCGCCAGTACGCGTGTGATCTTGGTTTTTTTCATGGCTCCGGTCGTTCCTGGTCGTTTTTGAGCTTGAATCCATTCCTGCACCGATCGCCCATGACTTCAACCTCTATCGGCTTTTGTGCCTCTTGAATGAGAAAACCACCCGAATATCGGGTGGTTTTCTGTTGAGTCGATTATGTGATCTGGCAGGAAGATTACTTCATGCGGCGACGGACAATACCTGCACCGATGAGGCCGAGTCCTGCAAGGAGCACTGGGGTTGGCAGTGGGACCACGGTGAGCTGGTCCTGCTTGGAGGCGCTGCTGAGTCCGATCAGCTTGTCGCCCATGGTGCCCCAACCGTCCTGGCCAAGCTCGGCGATGATGGTTGTGGTGGCGTCTGCTGCATCGTTTTCGGCCTGAAACGCGCCGGTGGACATGGAAACCTGATCGACTGCTTCATCAGCGGTCGTGGCATCGAAGTTCTCGTGGACAAGTTCCCAGAGAACGAGCTGGAAAGCGGCTGAGGCGACTGAGTAGTCGTACGAGTCGAGGCTTGTACCTGACTTGATCTCGCCGGTCTTTCCGTCGATGAATCGGGAGTAGAGGTCCTGAACCATGTTGACCTGGAACCCAGCCATGGGTCCGGGTGCTGGTGGTGCTTCGGGCACTGTGGTCAGGTCGGTTGTCTGGCTGTAAGTGACGGTGTCACCGACTGATGCGCCTTCAAAGACCTGAATGCAGTAGGTGATCATTTCACGGCCGTACTGGTTGGTCCAGACGCGCTCCCCAGCTTTGATGCTGCTGGAGGTGAAGTTCACACCACCGGCTTCATCCCAGGAGTTTCGACCGTCGAGGCCGAGTGCTGTGAGTTCGTAGTTTGGCATCGCATCAAGAGTCATGGTGATGTCACCATTACTCGCTGAGCTGTCTGCGGTTGCAAGGCTGCTGGCAAGCAGTGTTGCAGTCACTGAAAGTGTCATGTTCATGTATTTCATCTTTGTCTTCATTCCTAAACAAGCTTTTTCTGGTTTGCCGACTCTTCCCAGTGCGGCATGTCGTGGTTCCCATGTTGGGTCGCGCGACGTTCAAATCACATAATCTTGAACGGGCAACTATAACCACATTCCAGCCTTCTTTTCCCCTCCAACCTTTAGTTTTTTTAGGTATTCAACCAATATAAGCCACTCTTAAACAAAGCATTATGTGGGTAGCTCTACTGGCTTTTTTATTGGTCACACCCAGCTTTAATATCATTTGAAACCACGTTATGAACACTCGGCCCACATTCAGCCGCGCGCCCTTCCCGTAAACGGGGTTTTTCCAGAATTGGAATCTTGAAGGGTGTTTTCAGTCTTGTCATTTTCGGCCGTTTTGTCATTCTTGAAGCTCTTCATCACGGTGCCGGGATCCCCCAAGGAGATCATGATTCCCAGGATCATATACAGAGGAATGACGGCCTCTCCATAGGCTGACACAGCCGTAAATGAGATGATCGCAACCAGATAGCCCACCCCAACGCCGAAGATCAGGAGGGTGTCAGACCTTTTCACCGATGCCTTGAGCGCTCTGCCGACCGCCTTGAATCCCATCACGATGAGAGACAGTTGAAGGGTGAGTGCGATGATGCCCCCGTCAAGCGCTATCAGGATGTATTGATTCGTCACATCGATGAATGACCTGTTGAACATCCGATTGTTGGTTCCGATGAAGAACCACTTCGGAACGTTGTTGAACAGCCCTTCGAACAACATGTACCGGTGGTACCCCGTCGAAGCCGAAATGAACGAGATTCTGGTGAAGATGACTCCGTGAAATCCACGCGTCGACGCCATGTGAATGATGAACGCAAATCCCATGGTGATCCAGAAGATCATCCTGAGGTTGTTCCTGAACTTGTAGAAACACCAGCCGGTCAATCCAACCAGGATCCCAGCTATGGATGTGCTGCTGTTCGTCATGAATGCACAGATACAGCACATGATGAAGCCGACCCAGCCAATACAGATGTTCATGAATCCCTGTTGTTTCGCGAAAATCTGCGCCATGAACATCGGAGCGAAACTCGCCCAGAACACGCCAGCAATGATGGGGTGGGCGAATGAACCCTGGGACCGAAGCTTTCCGTCCCGCATGACCGTCATTTCCGGAATCCCACCGAACAGCGAAAAGAAGTTATATCGCGTGTATTGCTCGACTATGAATGAAATGCCCACTGGAACCGCAAGAAGCCCGACTCCGAGAAGCATGCCCCGCACGTCATCCAGATTCCGGATCAGCGCCCTGCCTATGAAGTACAGACAGAACAGCTCGATCATTTTTCCCGCCGTGGTCATTGCGGGGTTGATACCGCCCCGAGCCAGCGTGCCCAGAACGATTGCGGCCACGAGACCCGTGAGTGCCAGGTCCGCCTTTCCCAATCTGACATCCTTGAGGTCTCTGAAGATCAGGATTCGCACCAGCAGCATCAGGGTGATGGCCCTGAGAAAATGAAAGTCCAGGCCCAGAATTGCAAATCTCTGAGCTGGTGAGATGAAGCATGCGATCATGATCACAGGCCAGATCAGGTATTTGCGCGGGGCACAGAATGCCCAGACCAGGCTGGTGAAGAAGATCAAGCCCGCGAGTGGGTGAACAAGGTTCTGCCCGTAGGTCTCCTCCAGGAAGGTCTTGAAGTCTTTTTGTCCTCGCTTCTGCACGCTTAGATCCGTTCATTTCCACACACGAATGCCGTGCATGAAAGGTGTTTCTTCGACTACTTCAACTCGTTCAGGGTCACAAATCGAAACCCGTTCTCTTTTGCTCGTCTCACGATGTCCCGGGTGCATTCCAGTGTCAGCTCCCGGTGGCCCTCGTACGTTCTTTTTCCATCATGAAAAAGAACCACTCCCCCTGATTCATCAAGCGAACGCAGCAAGCCTTCCCTCTTCTTGGGGCACATCACATCCTCCGTCGAAAGACTCTTCGCCTTACCCTTGACCATTTTTTTCATGATCTGGGAGAGCCCCATGTCGGATCTGCCGGATCCGAATCCCGTATCTCCTGAATCATGGGTCCACCAGATCATTCTGCAACCTTGTGACCAGCAACTCAAGACTGTTCCAAGAGTGGCGTTACCTCGGGGCGGTCTGAACCAAGAAACAGCGAGTTCTCGGTCCCTGAGTGTCCGCACCCCGCTTTGCACATCTCGAACACCCCGAATCGGACCGACTCGCCATGCATTCAGGTGGTTCTGGGTGTGAGAGGCAACCTGGTGACCATTTTCGACGACTTGCCTTGCCAGATCTTCGTTGTTTTCGACGAGGCTCCCAATCATGAAGAAAGTGGCTTTCACACCAAGTTCATCCAACATCTCCAACACGCGTTCGGTCATACCCGGAACAGGGCCATCGTCGAAAGTCAGTGCGATCAGTTTCTGGCGCCGGCAGACGTCCCTGATTCTTTTTCCTGCCATTGACCGCATCACCACAGGAACGCCGAACCAAAGTCCCAAGGCGACCACGATCATGCCGGTCAATGAAATGAAAAGTGTCGCAATTAAAACGATGATCGTGAATCCCCCTTGCTCGCAGGTTTCAACCATTTCCTCAGTGAATATCGGTCAGACTGGTTCCAGACCAACGGCTTCCATTTCATATCGATGTTATTTGGCTGTCTGATCACGTTTTCCCCTCAATACGACCGATTTATCAGATGATGTCCAAGTCATCCATACTTATCGCTGCCTGGTACTTCCCACCCGATGGTGGAGCTGGATCACAGAGGCCTGCCTCCTTCGCCCGACACCTTCCGGGGCTTGGCTGGAATTGTCGAATAATCTCTCGAGCCGAATCCGCCTCTCGCGGGCGCTGGAATCGTCTTGATCAGTCACTGATGTCTCAGATTCCAGACTCTACCGAATTGATTCGTGTCGAGAACACCGGTCCCTTCAAGGAGTCACGATTTCCCGGCGAGCGGTCGATCAAGGCTCAGATCGGCCCATTCTGTCGACGCGTCCTTCAGGAAGTCTCGTCAACATCTCCCGATGTCCTGCTGCTCACCATGAGTCCCTTCATACTCTCTGAGATCCTGGAAATGATGCCGGAAACATCCGGGACGAAGATCATCGTTGATCTTCGAGACCCATGGACTCTCGATTACTGGACGATTCAATCATCGCGCGGAAGCAGACGTCGGCAGCATCGATTGATGCGTCGGATGCTTGAACTGGCCGATGGAATCATATTGAACACCACGGATGCGACATCTCAGTGTCTCGAAGAGTTCGGTCCGCATCTTGCCGAAAAAACCTTGTCCATCGAGAACGGTTTCGAAGCCGAGCACTTCTCGAATTCAAGGATCATGGCGACTCAAAAGATCGGGATCATGCACACCGGAACATTCCATTGTGAATCGCTCTACCCACCCAATGGGATCCGTGCCCGATTCAGCGCCCTTCGCCATGTTTCGCGTGGCAACATCGACCGAACCGGACGGACTCCGCATCACCTGTTTCGCGCAGCCCTGAACCTTCGGAACACGCACCCGGAGCTGGCATCGCGTTTACATTTCGACTTCATCGGTGATGTCGATGCGAAGCTGCGCAGGTGTGTCCGTGATGGTGGATTCGAGTCTCAGACAACACTCCATGGGTACATCGATCATGGTCGGATGACTGATCTGCTTGCTCAAGCAAGTGCTCTGTTTCTTCCGGGTGGAAAACTTTCATGTGACGTCCGAGATCCGATCACTCCGGGGAAGACGTACGAATATCTGGCTTCTGGTCGTCCCGTTCTCGCCGCACTTCACCCCGGCAGCGGTCTCGACCTCGTGTCATCTTGTCCCGGTGTCTTTTGCTGCGATCCTTGTGACGCTGGCTCCATCGCCGATGCCATCGAGGAGATGGCCGTCTTCTGTGACAGTTCCAATGATCGTGATCTCATTGAGGAGCGTGGTCCCATGCTGGCTCCGTATCTCCGCTCCGCCCTCACCGAGCGCCTTTCGGACTTCATGAAAGGCGTCATTCAAGGGGAAACCCCTGAACCGGGTTCCATTCAATGACCGTGATCGAAAAAATGTCCCTTGGACAACGTGTCATGGCAAGTTTCGCCTGGCAGGGATTCGGTCGCATCAGTGAACGAATGATTCGCTTTGGCATGAACATCATTCTTGCCAGAATCCTCACAACCGACGACTTCGGTCTCTTCATGGCCCTGCTCGCTCCGATCGCTGCCGTCGAGACGTTCACGTTTCTTTCCAGCGGTCCGTTCATCATTCAAAATGACAGAGGGCGTGAACCGGGACTCCTGCGAACGGTCCTCTTTCTGAACATTCTTCGCGGCCTTCTCCTGTGTGCCGTCCTTCTTTCGTCCGCATCTCTTGTCGCCGAGTACTTCGGCAGACCCGAAATGCGCACTCTCATGATGTTCATGGCCCTTCTTCCACTGATCAACGCCTTCATGAGTCCCGCCATCCACGTTCTGGAAAAAGAGCTCAGATTCAAACCTGTCGCATTGAACGGCCTGGTCGCCGCCGTGGTGGGAACCGCGGTTGCCTTGTCCCTCGCCTATCACTCGCCATCGGTCTGGGTTTTGATTCTGGGCAAGCTTGCCTTTGCACTCTCATCGCTGATCGGTTCATGGATCATCGCGCCGATGAATCCATTTCGTCGGCCGGACCTCTCCATGTTCGGAAACTTCCGTCGGTATGCCTTTGGAGCGTTCGGAATACCCGTCTTGATCATGGCGATCGGTCAGGCGCCCGCAATTCTCATCGGTCGTCTTGATTCAATGGAGTCGCTTGGAGTCTTCGCTCTGACCTATCGTCTCGCGGAGCTTCCCGTGTTTCTTTCATTGTCCGTCATCGGATCGGTCCTGATACCGGCTTACAGCAAGCTCCAGGATGACGTCGTCAAGCTGCGCCGGGTCTGGCTGCTCGCGTGGTCGGCCATTGGACTGGGAACACTTCCCGTGGCCTTGCTTGTGGCATGGTCCGGCGATGCACTGCCGGTGTTCGTCTGGGGAAGCTCCTACACAACGAACCAACCACTCGTTCCAGTGCTCGCACTCGTCGGTTTTCTCAGCGCCACCCTTTCTATCACCGGTCCACTTTTCTGGGGGGTCGGCAAGCCTGGCATCGACAGGCGGATGCAATTCGTTCGAGTCATCATCGTCTATGCACTTGGCGTTCCGCTTGCTGTCAGTCTCGGTGCCTTCGGCGTCGGCTGTGCGATGGCCATCGGTTTGCTGGGAGCATTGGTGGTCGGCATCAACGGCGCGCTCAGAATCGTCCAATCCGACCTCATGACATTGGTACGGAACTCCATCCCGTTCCTTGGAATCGGTCTCTTGTTGATTCTGGTCCTCGCCCTGATCGACCTTTCATTCTCGCCGCAAGGTTTCGATCGTCTGATGTGGTCGGGTAGTATCGCCCTGTGCCTGTTGACGATCGCAACTTGTTTCATCTTTTTCAGGCCCGGTGGAATGAAGCGTTTCCTGTGATCTCCAAGCCCGTCGATGCCTCGAGGCAATTTTTTCATGAATGATCAATGCACCTGGATTGAATTGAAAATGGAGAATGGTGTCACTCGCATGTCCGGGTCCAGTCGTGCCGAATTCGGTCATTCGGTTCTCGACGAGGATGGTCTCGAATGTGGTGTTTCCGGTGGATGGACGTGGAATGACCATTCGCTCGTGATTGAATCCGATCTTCACGGGTATCTACCGCTTTACGTACATCACACCCCGGATCGACTGCTCGTCTCCGATTCTCCTCTTCCCATCCTTTCACGCCTCGAGCGTCGTGATCTTGATCCCATCGCACTCGGATTCTTCTGCCGTGCCGGATTTCTGATTGGAGACCGAACACTCTTCAAAGATATCCAACGGATTCCCGCAGGTGCTCGCCTGACCTGGACCGCCGGCACGCTTGAGACCGAACTCACCCCGTGGAAAAAAACAGAATCCCCGAAGTCAATCAAGGAAGCCATCGATGGTTGGTCCGATCGATTTCGCGTCGCCATGAAAAGGCGACTTCCCGTTGGAGACCGGTTCGACCTCCCACTCTCTGGCGGTCGTGATTCTCGGATGATGCTTCTCGAACTCCATGGGCTTGGACACGCGCCACGTCGTGTTTTGTCTCTTGGTTCATCCGACTCTGGGGCATCCAGTGACACCAGCATCGCTTCTCACCTTGCACACCGTCTTGGTCTCACGTTTCAAGAAGTGCTCGAACACGACGTCGACTGGTTGTCCGCCGAGCGACAGAGGCATGTTGCGTGCGGATTCGAGGCTCTGGAACACGTCTGGCTGATGCCACTCTGGAACGAACTCCTTCAGGGTGGTGCGTTCTGGTACGACGGCCTGGGCGTCGGAAGCCTCACCCGAAACTCAGTGGCTTCTCCCGAGATGGCGAAGTTGCTGCGAGACGGACAATTCTCAGACTGGGCGAGTGGACTGTTCGCGTTGACCGCCGCGACCTCACCTCGTTGGTTGGCCCCGATCCTCGAACGAACGCCTTTTTGCATCGCTGATGATCAGTCGGTGCTTTCAGATCTACAGGCCGAATTCTCACGACATCGCGATGCACCCAACCCCATCACCAGCTTCACCTTCGAAAACTGGGGGCGTCGTTCCATCGCACTGAATCCACTCGCGATCTGCCGTTCGCAGTCAAGAGTCGAACTCCCCTTCATGGATCGTGACCTCGTCTCCTGGGCTCGATCGATCCCGATCGAGATGATGCACGAAAATGACATTCAGACCGATGCCTGTCATCGTCTCTACCCGGAGTTTTCCAGCCTTCCCTTCGATGATGGCTCACCTCCGAAGAAGGCCAAGGCATCACTGTGGCTGCGATACAGACGGCATCGCCGGAAA
>MDTG01199677.1_pt1 | contig 22892 bp, 16 predicted proteins | sample 811421 | NCBI WGS metagenome assembly MDTG01 (sample SAMN05326645, study PRJNA326480) | marine metagenome | isolation source: seawater | place: Pacific Ocean: South East | collected 2011
CCAGGCCTGGCCAAATCAATGTATCTCATTGCATAGATCCTGCAGCGTTGAACTAGCAAAAAGTTGACGTTGTTTTGGAATGCACGAAGATTGTCGCGTCTAAAGTAAAAGTCTCTTCTCACTTTAGAAATGGATCTAAACCTGTGCTTTTTTCAGGACCAGTAAGCGGTGCGGACGAGACAATTGTCTTTGGCATCAATCACAAATGTCTTACGGCTTATGATATAATCGTATCGAATGGCTCCTGCACAACAAATTGTATGGTATCCATTGCTGAATTGTTAAATTAATCTGTAGGAATTCAAGAAGGGTTTATGACCACTACTCATTACTATACCGAAGATCAGTCAACACTAGACAAAGGCCATAAAGACCTTTACCGGGCTCGTGCTGGCGCACTAAATTTGAATCCGACATCAACCGATGCCGAGCGTGCCGTTGGTCTTGTATTACCCGAATTAGGTGGAAAAATGGATGGAATGGCGATACGCATTTCAAAGCCAAATATTTCTTGCATCGATTTTACATTTGAAGCTTTAAGATCAACTAGTATTGCGGAAATTAATGAATCTATGCGCACCGCGTCAAATAGATACTTAAAGGTTGTTTTGGAAACCACTAACGAAAAGCTTGTATCAATGGATCTCAACCACAGCAGCCACTTAGGTATATTTGAAACCGATCAAACTAAAATTAAGAACGGAACATTTTGTCGAATTCTAGCATGGTATGGTAATGAATGGGGCTTTCCAAACAGGATGCTGGATACGACAATTGAAAATAGGAAATATATTTAGAATTTCCCTAGTTTCGTCAGCAAGCGTTCTTTGACCCGTGGCGTTACGAATCTTGATATATCGCCATCCATGCGTGCAATTTCCTTAACGAGTTTTGACGCTATAGCCTGATGCTTAGCTTCTGCCATGAGAAATACCGTTTCAATGGAAGAATCCATAGAACGATTCATACCAACCATCTGAAATTCGTATTCAAAATCGGCCACCGCTCTAAGACCACGAACAATCACCTGAGCCCCAACATCATGAGCACAATCTATCAGTAGGTTTTCAAAAGGGTGAGCCTCGATTTCGGTCCCCGTGTCTTTAGAAAGAGCGACACATTCTCTTTCCAGCATGTCGACCCGTTCTTCCAGCGAAAATAGGGGATCTTTATCTCGATTAATTGCGACACCTATAACCAGTCTGTCTACAAGCATCGCCGCTCGCCTTATGATATCCACGTGACCCAGTGTTATTGGATCAAAAGTGCCCGGATAAAGTGCGATGCGCATAATGGACAATTCCTGTCGTGTTTAATTTCTCGGGCAGACGCAACATCATTCGGAACAAAATTGCAAGTCTCAAAACAAAGCCCAGCACATATCAACTTGCTTAGTTGATATAGCCTAGCTTTTTCTCGCCAAATAGACTGATTTCTAGAAAATACGTCACTGCAACGTCAGATTACTGGAATAGGATTGATGATTTTGAGTTTTCTCTCTTCCCGTGGCTTTTCTGCGCGAGTAAGGTGACGTCAAAGTTTAAAGGAGACGCAATGATGAATGAGTTAACCCACTATATTGGTGGCCAACATGTAAAAGGTACCTCTGGCCGTTTTGGCGATGTTTTCAACCCAGCAACAGGCGAAGTGCAAGCCAAAGTCCCGTTGGCTACAGCTGAAGAAGTTGCCCAGGCGGTCGAGATCGCCGCGAAAGCTCAGCCAGCATGGGGTGCTATAAACCCTCAGCGACGCGCACGCGTCATGATGAAATTCGTTGATCTCTTAAATCGCGATATGGACAAACTGGCTGAAGCGCTTAGCCGTGAGCATGGTAAAACTTTTCCTGATGCAAAAGGTGACGTGCAACGCGGTTTAGAGGTTGTCGAATATTGTATTGGCACGCCCCAGATGCTAAAGGGTGAATATACCGATAGCGCAGGTCCAGGGATAGACATGTATTCGATGCGCCAACCTCTGGGTGTGACATCAGGAATTACACCGTTTAATTTTCCTGCTATGATCCCTATGTGGATGTTTGCTCCTGCGCTCGCATGCGGCAACGCATTTATCCTTAAACCTTCTGAGCGCGACCCTTCAGTGCCTTTGATGCTCGCTGAACTGATGGAAGAAGCCGGCCTTCCAAAGGGCATTCTACAAGTAGTAAATGGTGATAAAGAGGCTGTAGACGCCATTCTTGACCACGCAGTGATTCAATCTATCGGATTTGTTGGTTCAACTCCTATTGCAGAATACATCTATGGACGGGGTTGCAGCAACGGTAAGCGTGTGCAGTGCTTTGGTGGTGCAAAGAACCATATGATAATTATGCCAGATGCGGATATGGACCAGGCTGCAGACGCGTTGGTTGGTGCAGGGTATGGCGCTGCGGGTGAACGCTGCATGGCAATTTCAGTGGCTGTTCCTGTGGGAGAAGAAGCAGCAGACCGGCTCATCGAAAAACTTATACCGCGTATAGAGAAACTTAAAGTCGGCCCATACACGGCCGGGGATGATATTGATTATGGTCCCGTTGTCACAGCGACAGCAAAGCGTAATATTCTTAACCTTGTGGAAAGTGGCGTTGCTCAGGGTGCTAAACTTATACTAGATGGACGTGACTTCAGTCTTCAGGGCTATGAGGATGGGTTTTTCGTTGGCGCACATCTTTTTGACCGCGTAACCCCTGATATGGACATATATAAGAAAGAGATTTTCGGCCCAGTACTTAGTACCGTACGCGCGGGAAGCTACGAAGAAGCGATCGGCCTAGCTATGGATCACGAATATGGGAATGGAACAGCGATCTTTACTCGTGATGGCGACACAGCGCGCGATTTTGCAAATCGCATCAATATTGGAATGGTTGGCATCAACGTTCCGATCCCAGTACCTTTGGCTTATCATACCTTCGGCGGCTGGAAAAAATCAGTATTTGGAGATCTAAACCAACACGGACCAGATGCGTTCAAATTCTACACCCGGACGAAAACAATCACCTCTCGCTGGCCATCGGGTATAAAAGAGGGTGGTGAATTTAACTTTAAAGCGATGGAATAGGTCACTGTTATGAAATATCTCTCCTGCTAGTAATTAAGAGATGTGATGTTTTTTGGGGTAAGTGCCATTTAAAAAAACGACCCCGAATTGCAATATTAACGGATTCAGAGAAAAAATTATTAAAAAAATGGACGGTCAATAATGCTACCAAAGAAAACCAAAATACAGAATATAGTACTTAAGATAACCATAGAAAACGATCTGTGCGTCGGTTGAAGTACCGTCCACACGTGCTTGATATGGAGTGCTTTACCTTTTTTAATCTTACTCGGAGGCCCTCATGACAGGACAACGTTCGCGTCGCGCCGGTGGCCGATCAGCAAGACGCATAGCCAGAGCAGCACCACTTGCTGAACACCTTCGTCCGGTTCGGGCCGGTATGCTCGGTGGTACCTATAAGCCCCTCACCAAAGAGGGTATTCGTCTTATCCATCGGACAGTTCTTGACGCACTTGAACAAATCGGCTTGGCGGACGCCCCCGAAAGTGGTGTAAAATATATGACCAAAGCTGGTGCTATTATGGGAGAGGATGGACGACTCCGTTTTCCCCGCGCTTTGGTTGAAGATACCATCGCTTCTGCCAATCGCTCAATTACCCTTCATAGCCGAGATGGCAAAAACGATCTTATTTTGAGCGGTAACAAAGTCCACTTCGGTACAGCTGGTGCCGCTGTCCATATTGTTGACGTCCAGGGACGCAATTATCGCGACAGCACAGTGCAAGACCTTCACGATGCAGCGTGTCTTACGGACAAACTAGACAATATACATTTTCTTCAACGTCCTATGGTCTGTCGAGATATCCTCGATAATCGTGAAATGGATCTCAATACAATCTACGCTTGCTGTTCCGGAACAACAAAACATGTGGGGACCTCCTTTACAGAAGTTTCCTTTGCACAAGATGCTTTTCAAATGCTGCATATGATTGCGGGCGGAGAAAACAAATGGCGGAAAAGGCCATTTGTGTCTAATTCTAATTGCTTTGTTGTTCCACCGATGAAATTTGCCACTGAAAGCTGCCTTGTTATGGAAGAGTGTATTAGACAGGGTATGCCGGTATTGTTATTAAGTGCAGGACAGGCAGGTGCCACTGCTCCAGCCCCGATTGCCGGAGCAATTGTGCAAGCAGTGGCAGAATGTCTTGCGGGTCTCGTGTATGTACAGTCCATTCAACCAGGCCACCCAGCTATTTTTGGAACTTGGCCATTTGTCTCTGACTTACGTACGGGCGCCATGTCCGGGGGTAGCGGTGAGCAGGCTCTTCTTACAGCGGGGTGTGCGCAAATGCACCGGTTCTACGACCTGCCTGGTGGTGCTGCTGCGGGGATTGCTGACGCAAAATTACCTGACATGCAGGCAGGTTGGGAACAGGCAATATCAAACGTGATGGCCGGACTTTCCGGTCTAAATATGGTATACGAAGCGGCTGGAATGCATGCATCTCTTTTAGGTTTCTGCCTTGAATCACTAGTTCTGGGAGATGACCTTCTAGGTCAGGCGATGCGCTGTGTGCGGGGTATTGAAGTAACTAACGACTCTGTCAACTTAGAGATCATAAAAGATACCTGTCTTAATGGACCAGGGCATTACCTTGGATCTGATCAGACACTATCTTTAATGGAAACGGAATATATTTATCCCCAACTTGGCGATAGAACATCGCCGAAAGAGTGGGATGAATTAGGGAAACCGGATTTGATTCAAAAAGCGATAGAAAGAAAAGAGGCAATTTTGGCAAAACCCTCCTCCGCGCGCTTTCCGCCAAACGTTGATCTTAATATCCGAAAAGCTTTCAATATTCATTTGCCGAGTTAAGCTTCAAATGTCTGCAACATTACATTAATTGCCTATTTTGGGTTTTGCTGTCTGGCCATTTCCATTCAGGGAATGTAGGGCATCGCCAAGCTTTTTGATACAGGACATTTTCAATGGATTTGCGCAATATTGCTATCATCGCACATGTAGACCATGGCAAAACAACTTTGGTCGATGAGTTATTAAAGCAATCCGGTGCCTTTAGAGAGAACCAAAACATTGCAGAGCGGGCGATGGATAGCAATGACTTGGAGCGCGAACGAGGTATTACGATACTAGCTAAAGCTACTTCTGTTGAATGGAAGAACGCGCGCATCAACATCGTTGATACACCTGGTCACGCTGACTTTGGGGGAGAAGTCGAACGCATATTGAGCATGGTCGATGGCGTTGTTTTGCTCGTAGACGCAGCAGAAGGCCCAATGCCACAAACAAAATTTGTAACCTCCAAAGCACTTGCCCTTGGACTGAGACCTATCGTAGTACTCAATAAAGTCGATAAACATGATGCCGAACCAGATCGAGCATTAGATGAATGTTTTGATCTCTTTGCAGCCTTGGACGCGTCTGAGGATCAGCTTGATTTTCCTCATCTTTATGCCTCTGGCCGCTCGGGATGGGCGGATGCCGAATTAAATGGCCCGCGCACTAATCTTTCTGCTCTTTTTGATCTGATCATCAATCACGTACCAGCACCAAAACAACTCGACCAGCAGGACGAAGATTTTCGCATGCTCGCTACTACATTGGGAAACGATCCTTTTGTAGGACGAATTTTAACAGGGCGAGTGGAAAGTGGGCGCGTAAAAATTGGGGCAACACTGCAGGCACTGAGCCGGACCGGACAAAAATTTGAACAGTTCCGTGTGGCACGTATTCAGGCTTTCCGTGGCTTAGCCCAAACTGATATTGATGTAGCACTTGCCGGTGACATTGTTTCTATAGCTGGAATGGCTAAAGCCACTGTTTCAGACACGCTTTGCGCTTTGACAGTAAATGAAGCACTTGAAGCACAGCCTATAGATCCTCCAACGATTACAATAACTTTCGGTATTAATGACAGCCCACTAGCTGGCCGTGAAGGTAAAAAAGTGCAAAGCCGGGTCATTCGTGAACGTCTTCTTAAAGAGGCTGAAAGCAATGTAGCGATACGAGTTTCAGAAACAAACAGTGGAGAAACCTTTGAGGTCGCCGGGCGTGGAGAGTTACAAATGGGTGTTCTCATTGAAAATATGCGCCGTGAAGGTTTTGAGTTATCTATCTCACGTCCGCAGGTACTTTTTCGCGAAGATGAAATGGGTAACCGTCTTGAACCAATTGAAGAAGTCACAATTGATGTGGATGAAGATTACACCGGTGTCATCATTGAAAAATTGACTGGTAGTCGCAAAGGTGAAATCGTTGAAATGCGGCCCGCAGGAATTGGAAAGACACGCATTATCGCTCTAGTGCCTTCCCGTGGCCTTATTGGGTATCATGGAGAGTTTCTAACAGATACGCGCGGCACAGGTGTTTTAAATCGGGTATTTTTTGAATGGTCACCTTACAAAGGCCCTATAGCGGGTCGCAGAGCCGGTGTATTGATTTCAATGGAAGACGGTATTTCCGTGGCTTATGCGCTCTGGAACCTTGAAGACCGCGGTAGGATGTTTATAGGCTCCCAAGTACAAGTTTATCAGGGTATGATAATTGGCGAGCACAGCCGCGACAATGACCTCGAGGTAAACCCACTAAAAGGCAAAAAACTCACCAACGTAAGGGCTTCCGGTAACGATGAGGCAGTTCGGCTGACGCCATACACACAATTTTCATTGGAACAAGCTATTGCCTACGTTAACGATGATGAACTCGTTGAAGTAACCCCCCAATCGGTAAGATTACGCAAACGTTATTTAGATACGCATGAAAGAAAGCGCATGAAAAAAGCGTGTTAAAGATCTGATTTAATTTCTTTATTCAGTCGTCTCAACAATCAACAACTCACGCTCCGCAGCACCGCGGGCATGATTTAGTGCGGCTTGATACTCCGGTGAATGATAGCATTTCTCCGCAGCCTCAACGCTATCGAATTTTGCAACGACATTGCGTGGGCGGTCTTTACCCTCCAATTGCACATAACGGCCACCACGTGCAATAAAATGACCCCCGTGCTTTGCAATAGCAGGGCCAGCTAATTCAGCATATTTGGCGTATGCATCAACATCGTTTACTGTAATATGTCCAATCCAAAGTGCGGGCATTACTGTACTCCTTCTAATACGGTTTCTGCAGCTTTAAATGCAGCGTTGGCCTGGGAAATATCATTGCCGCCGCCACGCGCCATATCTGGACGTCCTCCGCCACCCTTACCTCCCAATACGGGCACGGCAGCTTGGACAAGATCGACCGCTGAAACCTTTTTTGTCAGATCATCCGAAACGCCCGCACATACGGCTACTTTACCGTCTACTTCTGCCAAGAGAAGCACCGCACAACTGCCAATTTGTGATTTATATTCATCGATCAATGCGGGTAGGTCCTTTCCGGAAACACCATCCAAGACTTGAGCTACAAAGTTTATGTCAGCGATCCGACGGACAGGCGATACACCCCGCAATGAAGCTCCACCTGCCATGGCAAGTTCCCGCCGCAATTGAACCACTTCATTACTAAGGGATTTGCGCTCCATCAAAAGTGACTTTACGCGCTCTGGTACATCAACTGCCTGAGCTTTTAGCTCTGCAGCGGCACTTGCTAGCAAAGCAGACTGTGATGACAAATGAGAGTAAGCAGCATCGCCCGTTAGCGCCTCGATACGGCGTACACCGGCACTGCTGGCGCTATCTCCTATCACAATGAGAATGCCAATGTCGCCTGTCTGTCGAACATGGATGCCACCACAAAGCTCCAGAGAGTATACATCACCGCTATTTCCTTTACCAGAACTCTCAAGGTGCCCCATGGAGACTACCCGCACTTCATCCCCGTATTTTTCGCCAAAAAGTGCCTGCGCCCCAAGCTCCCGCGCGTTATCTGGCGTCATAATACGGGTTTCTACAACAGTATTTTGCCGAATGTATGCATTTACTTCCCGCTCAACAGTCCTTAACTCTTCCGCACTCAGTGCCTTCGCATGACTAAAATCAAACCGCAAACGATCATCTGCATTAAGAGAGCCTTTTTGCGCGACATGATTACCCAATGCGCGCCGAAGCGCTTCGTGAAGTAAATGAGTTGCCGAGTGGTTAGCCTGGATATTCCTACGGCGTTGCACATCCACAGTTAGCAATACAGAATTACCAGGCTTGAGTGCTCCCTCTATCATCTTTGCAAAGTGGATAAAAACGCCAGCTACTTTTTTTGTATCCGTTATTTCAGCAAAGAACCCATGGCCTTGCACATGTCCACTATCACCAATCTGGCCGCCACTTTCGGCATAAAAAGGTGTTTGGTTTACAACGATCTGAACAACTTCGCCCGCCCTTGACTCTTGGATTTCAGCACCGTCTTTAACAAGCGTGAGGCACTGGCCCTCCGCTATTTCCGTATCATACCCCAAAAACTCGCTCGCGCCGTGTTTATCCGAAATATCAAACCAAATGGCCGCATCAGCCGTTTCGCCTGTACCCGACCAAGAAGCACGCGCCTTGGCTTTCTGCTCGTTCATAGCCGTATCAAAACCATTTACATCTACAGAACGGCCTTTTTCGCGTAACGCATCTTGTGTGAGATCAAGCGGAAAGCCATAAGTGTCATAAAGTTTGAACGCAGTTTCACCAGGAAGATCATCATTCGCATCGATATTCGCCAACTCCTCGTCCAATAGCTTAAGGCCACGATCCAAAGTTTCTTTAAATCTGGTTTCTTCATTCAAAAGTGTCTCCCCAATAAGAGATTCAGCCTGCTGCAATTCTGAATAAGCCACCCCCATATTGCTTACCAAGACCGAGACCAGCCTATGCATGATGGGATCTTTCGCACCTAAAAGATGAGCATGGCGCATAGCGCGGCGCATAATACGGCGCAACACATAGCCACGACCATCATTAGCTGGCATCACCCCATCTGCGATCAAGAAAGAGGAGGAACGGATATGGTCGGCTATGACGCGATGATGAATTTTACCTGGACCGTCTGGTGCACCATCAGAAAGATCAGCACTCGCCTCAATCAAGGCGCGCATAAGGTCTGTATCATAATTATCATACTTACCCTGCAGAAGAGCGCCAATTCGTTCAAGCCCCATGCCGGTATCAATGGACTGATTATCGAGAGTAACTATACTTCCGTCTTCAAACTTCTCGTTCTGCATAAAAACGAGGTTCCATATTTCAATAAATCGATCTCCGTCCTCCTCTGGGCTACCAGGAGGCCCTCCCCTTATATGATCCCCGTGATCGTAAAAAATTTCTGTGCAGGGTCCACATGGTCCAGTGGGACCCATCGCCCAAAAATTGTCGCTTGTATGGATCCGAATGATTTTATCATCACCGAAACCTGTTACTTTTTTCCAAATCTCGGCCGCCTCATCATCAGTCTTATAAACCGTAACGAGAAGTCTATCTTTTTTCAGGCCAAATTCCTTAGTTAAAAGTTCCCAAGCATAGTTTATTGCTTCATTTTTGAAATAATCACCAAAACTGAAGTTTCCCAGCATTTCAAAAAACGTATGATGCCGTGCGGTATAACCAACATTATCGAGGTCATTATGCTTCCCGCCGGCACGTACGCATTTTTGGGATGTGGTAGCACGCTTGTAATTCCGGACTTCTACTCCCGTGAAAAGATTTTTGAATTGTACCATACCTGAATTCACAAACATCAATGTTGGATCGTTCCGGGGTACCAAAGGGCTCGCAGCAACTATTTCATGTCCATTCTTAACAAAATAGTTGAGAAAATTGGACCGTATATCATTTATCGATGGCATACTAAGCTCTTTTCATTACACAGCATTAAATGCGAAGACATCTATCCTCCCGTCCAAACTATGTCCACCGCTCTATGTCCCAGAACAGTATAGTACCAACAAAGGGTCGCCTTCTACAGCGACCCTTCGAAAAAATTGTATAATTTTTTTAAGCTTCCAAAACATCTTCATCAATTGGTATAGGATCTCGAGGCATCTCAAAATCAAAACCATGTGCAGCTCGAATTTTATCCTCAATTTCCAATGCTATAAAACCATTTTCTTTTAGAAAAATTTTAGCATTTTCTCGGCCCTGCCCGATACGTTCATCTCCATAACTGTACCAGGACCCTGATTTTTCTACCACTCCAGCTTTTACACCCAAGTCTAGAAGCTCACCATTTTTAGAAATGCCTTCACCATACATAATGTCAAATTCCACCTGTTTAAAAGGAGGAGCAACCTTGTTTTTCACAACTTTAACGCGCGTTGCATTTCCAACGACTTCGTCACGATCCTTAATTGCACCGATACGGCGAATATCTAAACGAACTGAGGAGTAGAATTTAAGAGCATTACCACCTGTAGTTGTTTCAGGGCTTCCAAACATCACTCCAATTTTCATCCGGATTTGATTGATGAAAATAACCATGCAATTACTGCGACTTATGGAGCCTGTAAGCTTTCTCATCGCCTGGCTCATAAGCCTTGCTTGAACGCCCACACTACTGTCACCCATATCTCCCTCTAACTCAGATTTAGGTGTAAGAGCAGCCACGGAATCTACAACAATCATACTTACAGCACCAGATCGCACCAGAGTATCCGTAATCTCAAGCGCTTGTTCACCAGTATCCGGTTGGCTGATCAACAACTCATCAAGATCAACCCCCAGTTTTTTTGCATATTGTGGGTCAAGCGCATGTTCAGCATCCACAAAGGCACAGACACCACCCAGCTTCTGCTCTTCTGCAACGCAATGAAGGGTCAGCGTTGTTTTACCAGAGCTTTCAGGCCCGAAAATTTCAATAATACGGCCTTTGGGAAGTCCGCCGATTCCCAAAGCTATATCAAGCCCCAATGATCCCGTTGATGTCGCCTCAATTTCCTGAATGGCGTTTTCACCGCCCAATTTCATAATTGAACCTTTGCCAAACTGACGCTCTATTTGCGCTAGAGCGCTATCCAGCGCTTTTTGTTTATCGCTGATGCGTTTATTTTCCATAGTTAGAAGGTCTGCCATTTTCTGATTGCCTTTCTTATTTCATAGCATTTGATATTGAGCAATGCCCGTTTTGTTCTTCTGTTGTTCTCATACTGAGGGAAAAGAAAGAACATTTCAAGAATATTTTACAAGAATTAGGTTGTTCTCTAAATTCTATTCCGGCAAAAACGTTACGCATAACATTATAACGGTCTTATTACTTGTTTTTTGCTAGAAAGATTTTCAAATATCTTGTCATTTTGGATTATACTCTCAATCTTTAAGTATGTGATGAAAAATGCTTCATGATTGAAAGTGTAGCAACACTTCTCTTTACAATTTTTAATCACAAGTGTTTTCTGCAAAATGTGCAGAGCGCTAACTTTATAAAAAAGTATACAAAGATGCGCTAATCACATTTTTCAATGAAAACGTTAAAGGCTTCATAATAAGTAATGCATTAGTGGAAAATACACTAGTTCTACTGAGACGATTTATGTTCCGCCTCAACCGCTCGCCATTTAGCTACGTTTTTGTTGTGTTCTTTAAGGTTGTTTGCGAAAGCGTGTCCACCTGTTCCGTCAGCCACAAAGAATATATAATCGCTCTTTGTTGGAGACACGGCTGCAATGAGACTTTTCCGCCCTGGATTCGCGATTGGCGTTGGCGGAAGACCTCTGTGCACATAAGTGTTCCAAGGCGTGTCTTTAAGTAGTTCACTCTGACGTAGCCCGCGCCCTAAATTCATTTTACCCTGTGTTATTCCATAAATTACTGTCGGATCCGTCTGAAGAGGTATACCTTGTTTCAAACGGTTAATAAAAACGCTAGATACCAATCCACGTTCGGCAGAAACTCCTGTTTCTTTTTCAATTATTGAAGCAAGGATTAGAACATCTTTTTTTGAATCAAAGGGAAGGTTTTCCAACCGCATATCCCATGCTTCACTCAAAAGAGCCTCTTGAGCGGTTTGCATTCTAAGTACAACAGCTTGCCTATCATCGCCTTGACGGAATTCATAACTACCTGGTGCCAGTGATCCTTCTGCCGGAATATCAAGAAGTTCACCATTTAGAACCGCAATACTGTTCAACGCCATTACCACTTTATAAGAAGTAACTCCTTCCGCTATAGCAATGCGATGACGTACTCCAGGTTGTTGAGACAATACATCGAAATTCTCGTAAGCCGCTTCACCAAGGATGAAAGACAAGTTTGTTTCAAATCGGGTTGTTATAGGATCCATCTCACGAACTTGTATGCGCACTGCATTGATCCCAATGCGATATACAATTTCCGATCCGCAGGTATTAGCCCCTCTTCTTGTCACAATGTCTGTAATCTCGTCCATCGAAACATTTTTACTTAGCAGAAAATTTCCCGCCTTTAAATCAGCTGATTTATCACGATACTCCGACCCAATTCGGAAAATAGACGCATTTGTAATCGCTGCGCGTTCATAGAGGGTTTCGGATAAACTACGCATGTTGGTGCCACGATCCACCTGGAGACAAATAGGCTCAGATAAAGGCCCCGGGTTATAATATTGCGACTTACCCCAAATAGCGACAGAACCGAGGAGGAGTATCAAAAGCATTAGCACATTAAAGGCATTCGATGCTAGACTTCGCCACATTAGTCGATTTTCCCAAATGCAACACAAGCATTGGTGCCACCAAAGCCAAAGGAATTTGAAAGGGGGACTTTAATCTCTCGCTCTCTTTTTTTGTTGGGCGCTAGATCAATAGGCGTTTCGACATCTAATTTATCCAGATTGATCGTTGGAGGCGCCACCTGATCACGGATCGCTAGAATCGAAAAAATAGCCTCAATCGCACCAGCTGCTCCAAGCAAATGGCCAGTCGCCGATTTGGTTGACGACATGGTCAACTTTGACGATTCCTCGCCCATCATCCGTTCAACAGCCTTGAGCTCAATAACATCCGCCATGGTAGAGGTTCCATGCGCATTTACATAATCAACCGCGTTGGGTTCAAGGTCAGCTTTTTTAAGCGCAGCGCGCATCGCACGTTCGCCACCCTCTCCATCTTCAGAGGGGGCTGTAATATGGTAGGCATCACCAGATAGACCATAACCGATAACTTCAGCATAGATTTTTGCACCACGTGTAATTGCATGGCCATATTCTTCTAGAATTACAACGCCCGCACCTTCACCCATAACAAATCCATCACGATCCTTATCATAAGGTCTGGATGCAGCCTTTGGATCATCAAACCATTTAGTAGAAAGCGCTTTACAAGCGTTGAAGCCAGCTATTCCTATCTCTGAAATAGCCGCTTCTGCACCACCAGCCACCATAACATCCGCATCATCTGTCATGATTAAACGTGCTGCATCGCCTATTGCATGCGCACCGGTTGAACATGCCGTCACGACCGAGTGATTGGGCCCCTTAAACCCAAAACGAATACCCACTTGACCTGAAATTAGATTGATCAGAGCGCCAGGAATAAAAAAGGGAGAAACCCGCCGAGGCCCCTTTTCATGTATCAGCAGTGCTGTATTTGCAATGGAATTCAAACCACCAATCCCAGAGCCAATCATCACACCCGTGCGCAGACGGCTTTCCTTATCCTCCGGGGTCCATCCCGCATCCTTTACCGCCTGCTCCGCCGCAGCGATTCCATATAAAATAAAATCATCTACTTTACGCCGATCTTTCGGCTCCATCCAATCCTCGGCCAGAAATGTACCATTGCTTCCATCACCAAGAGGCACTTCGCAGGCATACTTGGTTAAAACACGACTTGGGTCAAATCGTGTAATATCCGATGCGCCAGATTCGCCATTTAAGATACGGGTCCAGCTTTCCTCAACTCCACTAGCCAAAGGTGTTATTAAACCTAGTCCCGTTATTACCACACGACGCATACTTCTGCCTCTCCGCTATTCTGTAGAATTATTAAAACTCTTAACGCGACTTTGGTCCAGCGAGCAAGTTAAAGAAAATTTGACAGGGCAACTAATCATAACAACAGTCCTCTAGAAATATGAAAACCCCTGCCAATGACAGGGGTCTAGAGCTATCATTTTAAAGAGTTTGGGTTTCAGCCAGCGTCATCGATGAATTTGACGGCATCCCCGAACGTTTGAATGCTCTCTGCTGCATCATCAGGAATTTCGATACCAAATTCTTCTTCAAATGCCATGACCAGCTCAACAGTATCAAGGCTATCGGCGCCAAGATCATCGATAAAAGAAGCGTTATCCACCACTTTATCTTCTTCGACACCAAGATGTTCAACAACAATTTTTTTCACTCGTTCGGCGGTATCGCTCATTTTTTTTTCCTCATATTCGGTGGGCGACTGCCCTGTTTTCACTCCTAAAGAGACGTAAATTCTCCAAAGGATTTTAAGTCGACCTAATAAGTCAAGCCATCTGCACCATGCGATACAAAAAATACTTCAGCCGCCTATAGCACAGGATTCTAATTTGGCAAATGGTTTGGCTCCAAGAAATCTTCGAGCTAAAAATTTAAAATCCTAAAACAAATTACAACATCGCCATACCACCATTGACATGCAGCGTTGTCCCAGTGATATAACCCGCTTCTGGACTGGCAAGATAAAGGGCTGCAGCGGCAATTTCCTGGGGCTCCCCAATTCGGCCTAAAGGAACTTGTTGCATAATTTTGGATCTATGCTCCTCGTTCAGTTTCTCTGTCATCGCAGTGGTGATAAAACCAGGCGCAATTGCGTTAACTGTAATTCCGCGACTTGCCACCTCGCAAGCGAGAGATTTTGACATGCCCACCATACCTGCTTTGGAGGCTGCATAGTTTGCTTGGCCAGGGTTTCCTGTCACACCAACTACAGAACTGATGTTTATGATGCGTCCCCATCGAGCTTTCATCATATCACGCAACACGCCTTTGCACAATTTCATGGTCGCTGTGAGATTAATGTCTAAAACACTTTGCCATTCCTCATCTGACATGCGTATGAACAAGTTATCCTTTGTGACACCGGCATTGTTAACCAAGATATCAACACGGCCCAAAACTTCGGTTGCCCGTTTGGGCAAAGATTCAACCGCCAACGTATCGCTTAAGTTACACAAGAGTATATGCGCATTATGTCCAAAGTCAGCTGCAAGCTTTTCAAGTGGCTTTTCGCGGGTACCAGTCAAAGCGACCTGCGCGCCAGCGCCATGGAGAGCCCTTGCAATTGACCCTCCAATTCCACCTGACGCGCCAGTAATAAGGGCATTCTTTCCTGTCAAATCAAACATCCAAAAATCCTTTTACAATTACAGGCTCAGTAAGCTGATATCTTTAGGCGTTGCAAAGTTTCTACAATTAATTCTCTTTTCGATACGCCGAACCATACCACTTAGCGCCTTACCTGCGCCAATTTCCCATATTTCCGAAACACCGTTTTCGGCCATCCACACAACAGATTCACGCCAACGCACGACTCCAGTGATTTGCTTTACCAGTAGTTTTCTTATCTCATCAGGGTTCCTAACCGCTTCCGCCAGGACGTTCGAAACCAATGGGACTTTGGGGGTCTGAAATTCGATCTCCGCAAGGGCCGCCTCCATTACATCTGCAGCTTGCGCCATCAAAGAACAATGAAATGGTGCGCTGACAGGTAACAAAACAGCGCGTCTTGCACCATATTCTTTGGCAAGTTCAACCGCACGCTCCACTGCTGACTTGTGACCAGACACCACAACCTGTGCTGGATCATTGTCATTTGCTGCCTCACAGACTTCGCCTTGGGCGGCTTCTTTCGCAACTTTACTGGCAGTTTTGAAGTCAAGGCCAAGAAGAGCAGCCATCGCTCCTATGCCAACTGGCACTGCTTCCTGCATCGCCTTGCCACGGGTTCGTAATAGCTTTGCTGCATTGCCAACGCTCAGAGCGCCTGCAATGGCAAGTGCTGAATACTCTCCAAGAGAATGGCCAGCTACAAAATCTGCAGTTTCAACACCCAATCCCTCAGCGTCCAAGACGCGTGCGGCTGCAAGCGAAGTCGCCATGAGCGCGGGTTGTGCATTTTCTGTGAGTGTCAGAGCCTCAAGCTCACCCTCCCAAATAAGCTGGCTTAGGGGTTGAGCAAGCGCATCATCCACTTCTTGGAAAACTTCTGACGCCACTGAAAAAGCTTCAGCCAAAGCTTTCCCCATGCCTATAAATTGGGCACCCTGCCCTGGGCAAACAAATGCTCGTGTCACCTATAACTCCTTATTTTTGCTTTCGATCCAAATAACAACGCTACAATACAGACGCAATACTTTTACACTAGATGCCTATAACTATTGAAGAAATTATCAGAGCTCAGGAGGGCAGGCATCAGGCCAATTCGTCATCTCGTGCCAAGCCTGTCCAATCGAGATCAATCGGTCATCGCTGTTTCTGGGCCCAATCAATTGCAAGCCAAAAGGCAGTCCGTTGTCGCCGAAACCCGCGGGTATATTTAAAACTGGCAAACCAATTAACCCAGCAGGAATAACGACTTCCATCCAGCGGTGGTAAGTGTCCATTTTAATCCCCTCAATTTCTGTCGGATGTGGTTTTTCTGCTTCAAAGGGCCATGTTTGAGTTGAAGGTAATACGAGAAAATCATAGGTTTCAAAAAGCTCGATGGAACGGGCAAACCATTCTGATCTAAGCTTACTTGCCTTATTTATATCCAACGCACTTAGTGACTGACCATTTTTAATTTCCCAAATCACCGCGGGTTTTAGTTGATTGCGCAAACCCTTATTTTCAAGAAAATGAAGGTGGGAAGACGAAAGTTTCCATGACCTCAGCTTTGTCCAGCTTTCCCACAGATCTGCCGAGGAAAACCTAGGCGTAACGTGAGAAACCTCTGCACCTAGGACTTCAAAACGTTTCACGGCAATTTCTGCGGCTTCCAAAAGTCCGCTTTCAAATTTGAGGCTCCCACCCCAGTCGCTTAACCATCCAACGCGCTTCCCGGTCATTTCTGCTGCAACGACAGGAAGTAGCTCATTATTCGAAAAGCTATGGGGCACACTTCGATGTTCGCCACTTATCACGGACAGAAGCAAGGCTATGTCTTTAGGATTACGGGCCATAGGACCACATGTAGATAGGCAATGTAAGAAAAGTTCCTCATTTGGTTCAGAAGGAACCAACCCCCAGCTTGGCCGCATCCCGTAAACGTTGTTCCAAGCCGCTGGATTCCGTAAGCTTCCCATCATATCCGAACCATCCGCAAGTGACAGCATACCGGTAGCCAACGCAACGGCGGCACCTCCAGAGGATCCACCAGCTGAGCGTGTTAGATCATAAGGATTTAGGGTAGTTCCAAAGACTGGATTATAAGTATGGCTACCTAGTCCAAATTCAGGCGTGTTTGTTTTTCCGATAAAGATTGCACCTGCTTCGCGAATGCGTTGAACCATAATATCATCTTCATCAGCCAAGCGATTGGCATAAATTGGTGATCCTTCGGTAGTTAAAAGCCCCTTAACATTGGCTAAATCCTTTATTGCAATTGGCAATCCGTGGAGCACGCCACGCTGATCCATCGGAACCAAATCCCCCGCCTCAGCTTCAGCAATAATATCCTTCTCGTCTCTTAACGATATAATTGCATTAACCCGCTCATTAATTTCCGAGATGCGAGTAATGGTAGATTTCATAAGTTCAGCAGCGCTCAGTTTTTTAGTACTTATAAAATCGATTAGCTGATACGCAGGTGTAAAGTGAGAAAACATTTGAACCTCAAAAATTTTTTACAGTTTGGAGAATTTTGCGGAAAATCAAGATACTTATTTATAAAAAGTTTTCATGTAATTAACCTATGAGTGTGAAAGAAGGTAAGATGTAATCAGGCAGTAAATCGTTCTGACGGCAATTTTCTAAAAGTTCAGCATCGCTTAATTTAGAGAGAATGCCTGTCCTAACGAGTGCCGTATCAATGCCAAGAGCACGGCCGCCTTTAACATCATGTGTTAGACTATCACCGATACATAAAATACGGTTTTTAGGAATGTGTGTAAGTCTCTTAAGAGCGTGCTGGTAGATTAATGGATAGGGCTTTCCAATCCATTCTACGGGCCCGCCCATTTCCTTGTATAGTTGCGCGACCGCACCAGAACTAAAGCTAATCTCACCATTTAGAATTTTTTTTTCGTCCGGATTAACGCAAAGACAGGGAGTTTTGCGCAAAGCGGACGGTCTCAAGAGTGTTCGATAATCTAAGAGACTCATCGACTCATTTCGCGTTGCTACCAAGACAATAAGATCCGCGTCTTCGATTGACCTTACTAAATCAACATTGAGCCCCCCCAGAGGCCAGTCCTGATAACAGTGGGGATGGACCCAAACCCGGGTACGGTTTCCAGACCGATGCCGCAGTCTATCACCCAAAAGAGCGCGTGCAACTTCTCCAGAGCTTAATACTTCATCGATTGAAACAGCGAAGCCAAGCCGCTCCAAACGGGTAACACTAGAGTTGGCTCTCTTTCCAGAGTTTGTGAGCACAAGAGCCGATTTAGAACGATCATGAATAGCGTTAAAGGCGTCCACCGCACCTTCATATGCTCCGCGATCGTCAATCAAAACGCCAAACTGATCGATTAGAAAGGCATCATATTTATAAAGAATTTTCCTTAGCTTGGTTTTTTCCAAATTTTATTAGCCCCTTAAAAATCGAGTAGTTCTACAGCTCATCAGAGTAAAAGTTAAGAAAAGTGCTATTCGGTCAACTATCCTTATTCGCATCAGCCCTTGATTTACCAGATAAATCCATCGCCAAAGTTGCAGCCATTAAAGAGTCTAAATCACCATCAAGTACACCTTTGGTATCCGAAGTTTCATGTCCGGTACGAAGGTCTTTTATCATTTGGTAGGGTTGCAAAACATAAGAGCGAATTTGGTTCCCCCATCCAGCATCTCCCTTGCTTTCGTGAGCGGTGTTGATTGCAGAATTACGCCGATCAAGCTCCATTTGATAAAGCCGCGATTTTAAGGCCTTCATTGCAATATCGCGGTTTTGGTGTTGGGATTTTTCGGAGCTGGTCACCACGATACCTGTCGGGTGGTGGGTAATCCGCACCGCGGAGTCTGTCGTATTTACATGCTGGCCTCCTGCTCCAGATGAACGATAGGTATCAATTCGGATATCCGTTGGATTGACCTCTATTTCAATGTTATCATCCACCACTGGGTAAACCCAAACCGATGAAAAAGAAGTGTGTCGCTTTGCAGCTGCGTCAAAAGGGGAAATACGAACAAGCCGATGCACACCACTTTCTGATTTCAGCCACCCATAGGCATTATGACCAATAATTTTATAAGTTACCGATTTTATGCCAGCTTCCTCCCCAGGACTTTCAGATTGCATCTCAATTTTATAACCTCGCTTTTCGGCCCAGCGCACATACATTCTTGCCAGCATTGATGCCCAATCGCAGCTTTCTGTACCCCCAGCACCAGAATGTACCTCCAGAAAGGTATCATTTGCATCGGCTTCACCATTCAACAGGGCCTCTAACTCTTTGGCTGTAGCTTTGCTAAGGAGCTCGTTTAGAGCCGTTTCGGCATCTTCAACAACCTCCGTATCTTTTTCAATTTCGCCCAGTTCAATAAGCTCGACCGTGTCATTCAACTCCTTCTTAATGCTGTCATGGGTTGCGATGGCATCCACCAGGGACTGTCTATCCTGCATCAACCTTTGCGCCTTTTGAGGATCTACCCACAGGTCGGGATCTTCTACAAGCGCATTGAATTCTTCAAGTCGATTATTGACTGAATTCCAGCCCATCCGCTGGCGTAGCAACTCTAACGATTTCTCAATCGCCGCTACGATGTTTTGAATTTCTGCGCGCATGGGTGGTCCTGATGAATCTAATGTTACTTACGATCTACCCCAGCAAAATGCTGCCCGCAAGTCAGCCAACGGTTTGAGACATAAATGCAGATTTACACGCGTTCAAAAAGATTATAAAACAATCTTTGGGTATGATTGCTGATGTCTAGCGTATACCTGACGGCATTGCGGCCAAAAAAAACCCCCTCGCCATCCGAAAAATAAGAAAAGCTATTGCAGAAGCTAGACAAGATCCAGCAAGTCTCCATCCGACACCAAATACTACAAGTATGAGGATTAAGTCTGGTCCTATGTAGGAAGACCGTGTCAGGAAACACTTAGGCCAAGATTAGCTTTGTACCCGAAGCATATATCTAGGGTGACGCCATAGAACTATGCTTGCACTCATGAAAAAGACAAGAGTTGGATCAAATTACTCCAAGGAGATGCCGGGATACAGCAACTCTTCTCCCTCTCACGACAATATAATAATCGTTGAGGTAAGATACTACATCGATAAGTGAGTTATTCCGCATACATCTCGACCCGAGGAACATCCATTTGCAAGCCGTGTTCCAATACCAATCAAAACTCCTGCATTGGTTAGAACAATCCATTTGCCTAATGCATAGTTCGGGTCGTGCCAAATTGAACTGAGCAAGGCCGGTGGTTCGCTAACCATACCGACAGCAAATAAAAGTTTTTAAGAAATCGTTTGACTGCACTTCCGTCTACCAATCCACCCAAAATGCCATTAGCACCCCATGACCATACCGTAGCAAAATTAGAAAATCATTGCTGTGTTTCCAATCGATTAGCATAAATCTTCCTCTGTAATTTGCTCATAATATTGGCGCTAACTTGTGCGATTATACAGTTTTAAACTACCCAGACCAACACTTGGAACATCAATAAAGTCCGCCTGATGCAACTGTCCCGATGCTGGCATTGCTTCCTACAATGCCTTTCTCGCCAGTGGAGGTTACAACAGTACGCTCAATTGAATCCTCCGGCGTTATAAGTTCAAAGTTACTGCCCATTGCGAAACCGCCATCCAGCCTTTCGCCAAAAACAGGTTCACTGCCATCGCGAAAATATTCCGCAACAACGCGCCCCTCTTCTATATCGTGGGTTAGGCGCGAGCCAGTCAGCCTATCGATGTTTATAAATTGCCCTCCTTCTGGAATGGTAAATTCACTCCCTCCATATTTTTCGGTCGCAGCAATCATAAAATCATTGAAAACCGGTCCACATGTCGATCCTCCAAAATAACCTTTTCCAAGCGGCTTGGGTATGTCATGACCGATGTAACATCCAGCAACAATGTTACTTGTAAACCCTACGAACCAAACGTCCTTGGCCTCGTTTGTAGTGCCCGTTTTGCCTGCAGCAGGCACTGGAAGTTTGACATAATTTCGGGCGGTTCCTCGCTGCACAACACCCTCCATCATAGAAGTCAATTGATAGGCCGTAATCGCATCCATTACCCGTTCACGATTTGATACGAGTTCGGGTGCTTGTCCCACTGGTAAATACTGGTTATCGCAATTGTAGCAAACCCGCGGATCATGTTGGTAAACTGTTTTACCGTAGCGATCCTGGACACGATCTACCAATGTTGGAACGACTCTCTCCCCTCCGTTTGCAAACATTGCATATGCTGCGACCATTCTGTAAAGGGTCGTCTCTTCGGCTCCCAATGAGTTTGCCAAAAATTGCCGCATATTATTGTATACCCCAAACCGTTCAGCATATTCGCCTATTATATCCATCCCAACAACCTGTGCCAAACGGATCGTCATAAGGTTTCTTGATTGCTCAATCCCGGTCCTCAGTGGTGTGGGCCCATAGAATTTTTTAGAAGAGTTTTTTGGAGTCCATAGACCCTCTGGAGTGTCCATCTCAATCGGCGCATCAACAATAATTGTGGCAGGTGAATACCCAATGTCTAAAGCAGCAGCATAAACAAACGGTTTAAAAGATGACCCCGGTTGCCGATCAGCCTGTGTCGCACGGTTAAAGACTGAAGCTCCATAAGAAAAGCCACCCTGCATTGCTAAAATTCTACCACTGTTTACATCCATCGCCATAAATGCACCCTGTACCTCAGATATCTGGCGCAACGACCAACGAACAAAGATACCATCCTTACTAAACAACCTGCGAACCAGTACCACATCGCCTACGGCCAACAGATCTTTTGCTACCTTAGCTTTTGGGCCTATTTTACCATCTTCCTGAATCTTTCCAGCCCAATTAACGTCTGCTTTTGATATCCAATGTCCGTCTTCATCATCCAAAACCCCTTCAATTCCAATACGCGCAGAGGTTTTTCCAATAGACAAAACCACTGCGGGATACCATTTTCCATCAAGATCGATGTCGCGCGGGACCGATGTTTCTTTAAGTGCTCTGCGCCAGGCATTTTCATCGATTAAAATATTTTCGGGAAGGGATAAGCCCGTCCCTCGCCATTCACCCTGATTTCGGTCATATGCCTCCAAAGCGCGCTGTAGCGCCTTGCGCGATTTAACTTGCAATTCTGGGTCAACAGTTGCCCGGATCGTCATGCCACCAGTAAAAAAGGTTTCTTCTCCAAAATCTTTGCTAAGCTGTCGGCGAATTTCGTCCGTAAAATAATCACGCGGTGGGATTACTGATCGGAAACTTTCAAAATCGCCATTTTGTACTGATTTGAGTGGCATTTCCTTCTCAAGCTCATACGTTCTTGTATCTAGATAGCCGTTTTGCCACATTTCTCGCAGCACATAGTTTCGACGCATCAACAAGCGGTCTTTCCGACGAACAGGATGGTAGTCAGATGGCGCTTTAGGAAGTGACGCAAGGAAGGCTGCTTCATGCGGCATAAGCTCATCCAGAGTTTTGTTGAAATAGGTTTGCGCAGCCGCCGTCACGCCGTACGAGTTTTGGCCTAAAAATATTTCATTGAGGTACAACTCAAGTATCTGCTCTTTACTAAGTGTATTCTCCACTCGGGTCGCTAAGATAATTTCTTTTACTTTGCGCTCGGCCCGTCGTTCGCCATCAAGCAAAAAATTCTTCATTACCTGCTGCGGAATGGTCGATGCCCCACGAACACGTTTACCGCCA
>MDTG01202035.1_pt1 | contig 22889 bp, 18 predicted proteins | sample 811421 | NCBI WGS metagenome assembly MDTG01 (sample SAMN05326645, study PRJNA326480) | marine metagenome | isolation source: seawater | place: Pacific Ocean: South East | collected 2011
AAATCAAGGTGTTCTTTTAAAAGCCGAATCAGATGGCAGAATGTTTCCAATCAGCGATTCCTCTCAAACAATATATAATTGTTTTCTTCAAAATGCTAAGAAGTTTGGCATTGACATAAGATTAAAATATCGACTAACCGATTTGTTTTTTGATCAAGATAAATGGTATTTAGACTTTAAAAGTAAAAAAGAGAAATTCGATATTGTAATACTAGCCACAGGAATAAACACTGGGGTTTTAAATATTCTCAAAAATTTAGATATTCCAGCAGCAACACCCGTTCCCTCATTATTTACGTTTAATTCAAAAAATCACGAACAAAAATCATTATCCGGAATTAGTGTATCTAATGCCCTAGTTTCTATAAATCAAATTTCCAAACGAATCGAAAAAGGCCCTTTATTAATAACACATTGGGGGTATAGTGGCCCATCAGTTTTGAAGCTAAGCTCATGGTTAGCTATAGAAATTGCAGCCTGCAACTATGAATTTACCCTTTCTATCAATTGGAATAATTATAATTATGAGTCTCTAAGCAACCAACTTTCGTCATGTGTGGCAAATAATCCAAAGCAAAAAGTTAAAAATTGGGATGGTCATAATCTACCCAAAAGATTATGGTTAGATTTATTTGAATCATTAGGTTTTAAAGCATATATAAACTGGTCAGAAATTGGGAAAAAGGGTATTGAAAAACTGCTATCTGTACTGACTAAATACCAGGTGAATATAAGTGGTAAAAGTACATACAAGGAAGAGTTTGTATCTGCTGGTGGAATAAAACTCAATTCAGTAAATATGGACTCCTTCAGAATTAGAAACCATCAAAATTTATATGCTGTTGGGGAGTTATTAAATATTGATGCACTAACAGGAGGATTTAATTTTCAAGCTGCATGGAGTGGTTCGTATGTTATTTCTGAGCACTTGTCAAATAAAATCTAATAAATGTTAGAAAATAAATTTATGTTATAATGCTTTCAATAAAAAAGCAAGTTAAAATTGCATAACCATGGACAGCATTATTTTAGAAGGAAGATTAGTACAAATACTATCAGCTCAAGAAGGTCAAAGCACCAGGGGAGCATGGAAAAAGCAAGATTTTATTATAGAAACTACAGAGCAATACCCCAAAAAAGTATGCATATGTTGTTGGAATGAAAAGACCGATGAATTATCTAAGTATCAATTAAATGATAATCTAAAGGTATCTGTAAATATTGAATCACGTGAGTATAACTCCAAATGGTACACGGATATTAAGGCATGGAGGATAGAACAAGCCAATTCAGAAAATTCAGTTGTATCCAATGACACAAGCCCAAGTGATGATGTTTCAGGGGTCAGTTTTACAAGTGATGAAAACGATGACCTACCATTTTAAAAACTTAACCTTAAATTCTTAATAACTGATTTAAGAAACTCAACCATACATCGGGTTTTAATATTGTTATAAGGATTATTCCTCCAAATGCTCCATAGATGTGGGCTTCGTGTCCAATATTATCGTTTCTGTTTTTTGACATGTAGTATGAATACCATATGTACAACACACCAAAAATAATAGCTGGTATTGGAATAAATAAATATAATTCCAACATGCTTAGTGGGTTAATTATAATGTAAGCAAATAAAATCCCAGAGACACCTCCAGAAGCACCAACAGCTTGATAATTAAAGTTAGTTTTATGTTTGATATACGAAGGAATATGTGAAATTATAACAGATCCTAAAAATAGATATAAATAAAATACGGTGTATCGATCCTCATATGAAAGTCTTAAATAATACTCTAAATAGTTGCCAAAACTATACAACACAAAAAGATTTACGAATAAATGCATATAATCAGAATGAAGCCATGCACTTGAAATAAATCTGTACCATTCTTTATTTCGGGTTATTTCGTAGGGTTTAAAAAGCAATTTAGAAAATAAATTGAAATTTGAAAATCCTAAAAAACTTACCGCAGCTATAGTTGAAATTAAAATTAGATTAATACCCATTTTAACAAATGTCGTCAAATGCGGTAATATATTTTTGTTAAATTAATTCTGTTCTATTTTTACAGTATTAAACGAATACTTTTAATATCTGATACACACTCCTATTTTGGTAGGGATATAACAAATAAGTTAACCAATTATGATGAATTGTGGCACGCTGGTGATTGGGGATCTCTAGGTTCATTTAAAACTAGTTTGGATAAAATTGTTGTAAGAGGTGTTTATGGAAATATTGATAATCATGAGGTTAGAAATGAATATCCCAAAGAAATTTTTTTTAAATTGGAAGGTATAAAAGTATACGTTACTCACATTGGAGGTTATCCGGGTAAATACCAGAAGTCGATTAAAACTCGTTTAAAAGATTTAAAACCTGATTTATTTATATGTGGTCATTCACATATTTGTAAAATTATTAAAGATCGTGAATTAAATTTACTTCATTTTAATCCAGGTGCAATAGGTTTTCATGGTTTTCATCAAAAAAGAACCATGATATCTTTTAAAATATATAATGGAGAAATATCAGATGTTAAAATACATGAATATGATAAATAATAACCAGGCATTAAACTATTTCCTGCTAATATGGCTTTTGATTGTCTCCTGCTCTACTTCTAAAAATGCAAACGGGCAACAATCAGTCTCCAAAAAAGCCCAAAGTCTGTTTAATGAAGGCTTGAAATTTCAAAGTTATGGTGAGTACGAGCAAGCGATTAATCTTTTTAAACAAAGTATTAAAAAAGCACCTAATTTTTTAAATGCTTACGATGCACTTGCTAATACATATCAAAAGAATAATCAATTAATAAATTCTAAAAACACGTATTTAAAGCTACTTTCATTAAAATCTGATCATTTTTATGGATTATATGAGTTGGGAAATATCTATTTTTATTTAGGAAATCTAGATAGTTCTGAATTCTATTATAGACGATTTTTAGTAATGAATAGTTCAAATGATAAATATGCCCAAAATGCACAATTGAATTTAAGAAATATTAATTTTTCTAGAGATGCTTTTAAAAATCCAGTTAACGTTAATCCTGTCAATATGGGTTCTTCCATCAATTCTAAAGATCAGGAATATTCCCCTGCTTTTGCTATTGACGAGAAAACAATTTACATAACTAAACGAATGGGTAATCTTTCAGACATCAGACCTAATGAAGATTTGTACTTTGCTGAATTAAACGATGAATCTTGGGATAAGGTTAAAGATATTGGACCGCCTATTAATACCATAGAAAATGAAGGAGCATTTAGTATTTCTTCCGATGGAAATTATATTTTTTTTACATCATGTAGTCGAAATGGTGGTAAAGGTCAATGCGATATATGGTTGACATCTAAAAAGAATAATCGATGGGATGAACCTAAAAATTTACAATCTCCCATCAATACAAAATATTGGGAATCCCAACCAAGTATATCATCTGACGGAAGAATGCTCTACTTCTCAAGTGATCGACCAGGTGGATATGGAGGAACAGATATTTGGGTGTCAGAATTTAGTAATTCTGGATGGTCTGCACCAAAAAACTTAGGTCCAACTGTAAATACTAGTAAGGATGAGCAATTTCCTTTTATTCATTCTGATAATCGTACGTTGTATTTTAGTTCTAATGGTCATCCAGGTTTAGGTAAAAGTGACCTTTATTTAACTAGAAAAGATGTAAAATTAAATTGGGAAACACCAATAAATATGGGTTATCCAATAAATAGTCGAGGACAAGATTGGAATCTTGTAGTAGCTCGAGATGGAAAAACTGCATATTTTAGTAGTGATCAACTCAAAGGTTTTGGTGGTTTGGATATTTATACTTTTAAGCTTCCTGAAAAATTACAAGCCGAAAAGGTTAGTTATTTAAGAGGATATGTAAGAGATGCAATAACTAAACAACCACTTTCAGCAAATGTAGAGCTCTCTCCAATAAATGGTGAGCCCACAGCTTTAACTTATGCAAAACCTGGTACTGGGATATTTTTAGTCCCACTAAAAACAAACATGAAATATGCTCTAACCATTGATAAAGATGGTTATCTGTTTTATACAGAATTTTACAATATGCCAGCTATACAAACAGATCAACCAATCGAGTTATTTATTGATTTAGAAAAAATTGAGCTTGGCAATAGTGTAGTGTTGAAAAACATTTTTTTTGATACTGATAAATCTGACATTATAGATGAGAGTATACAAGAGTTAGTAAAACTTATTGATTTTTTAAGTGAAAATATTTCGATAAGAATTGAAATTAGTGGTCATACAGATAATGTTGGTGATTCAAAGCATAATATGGTTCTATCAGAGAATAGAGCAAAATCTGTTTGTGATTTTTTAACTAATAACGGAATAGAAAAATCTAGACTTACCTATAAAGGCTTTGGAGATACACAACCTATTAAACAAAATAATACAGATGAAAATAGGTCTAAGAATAGAAGAACAGAGTTTAAAATTATTCAGACTTAGCCATAATCCAGCCATGGATTATCGAAGAGAAGTGTTGATGCTCCAACAGCTGAATGTTATTTTTAAGATCTTTTATATCATCATTGTAATTCAAAGAAGTTGAAAACTGGGCTATTATTTTACCTTTATCAAATTCCTCATTTACTTCGTGTATTGTAATTCCTGATTGAACTTCTTTGTTATCTATTACTGCTTGATGAATATAATCACCATACATATTTCTACCCCCATATTTGGGAAGTAAACTAGGATGGATATTAACAATTCGACCTTCATATGCTTGAATTACTTCTTTTGGTACAAGTTTCAAAAAACCTGCTAAAACAATAAAGTCTATCTCCCTATTATTGAGCTCTTTAATAATAGTTGAATGTTCCCAAGATTGTTTATCCCATAAATATGAAGTTATATTATGTTTTTCAGCAATTTTGAAGGCCCCTGCATCCTTTCTATTGTAACCTAAAGAAACTACATTAATATGAGGGATATTCTTAAAATAAGACAAAATTTTGTCGGCATTAGTTCCTGCTCCAGATGCCCAAATTTCAATGTTTATCATTTAATCTTTAATGTGTTTATTAGAATGCCTAATTCACGCATAGAAGCTGCCTTTGATTCATTCGGATAAAAAAGAAATCCTTCAACATAGATAATTCTATTTCTATTCTCGTCAACCACAATTTTCAAATGATAAGGGCCACCCATAAAGTCACCATAAACATCCCACCAGCCATGTATGTCAGCAGAATATAGACCAGTAAAAGAAGATTTCTTCATTACAGGTTTAATTGCACTTGCGTATTTCATGTAACTATTGGCTACTTCTCCTGGAATATATTTTTTGGTAAAATAATTTCTAATTTTTAGAATACTATCTAAACTCAAATTCGTGCTATCAGTGTAGGGACTTTCAAACATAATAATACCAAATTGTTGTTCTTTTACACTACTAACTTTTCTTAACCATACAAACTCATTATTTTCAATTGCAATTCTATATGATTTTGGTTTTCTTATGGAATAATATTTTTCATTCAATGAACGTATTGCAAATGCGTCATTTGAAATGTTACGATTACCTAATAATTTATTTTCACCTGTAATAGCCTCCTGGTTCTTTGCTAAACTTAAGAGTTGATCGCTGTTTTTCAATAGTTTAGCCATTAATTTATTTCTATTTTGAGCTACTATAAAGAATAATGATTGATTCTTAGCAAATAAATCAACTTGATTAATACCAATTATATTAGGTTTGGATTGGTGGACTTTGATAATAGAATTCAAAATTGATACATCAATTACTTTTTCTAAATCTGTAAGTTGATCTGATGTAACTATAACAAAAATATTATGATGTTTTTTGAAGTATCCCTTAAAAAATGAGGGGTTGGTTAAGATTGTCTTAAAATTTTTCTCACCAGGGGGTGGATATCCATCTAAGGGTTTCTGAAAAATTTGATAAATTAAGCTTTTAAAGGTGGTATCATTGAAATTTGACAGAACAACGATTTCTGCAAGTTTTCCTACAGATTGAGGTTTTAAATTTTCACGTTTCTCCGGTGTTGAGCATGATGTTATGACTAAAATATATAAAAACGAAACGTAAAATTTCACAATTTTCTAATTTGAAATTTTTAGACGTTGGTTTGGATAAATTAGGCTACCCTTAATATTATTCCAAGATTTTAAGTTTGAAACACTTATTCCAAATTTTCGAGCAATAATCGGTAGGCAATCTCCTCTTTTTACATAGTAGTATTTTGGCTTTGGTTTTTTTGCCTCCTCTATTCTAATTTGTTCAGCTTTTATTTCGGACTCTTTAATTAGTTCATCTTGACAATTGTAAAACTCGTCGTATTTATCTCTTGGGATAATTAGTATATATCCATCCTGATCAAAAGGAATTTTAGATGTTTTAATTTCTGGATTTAGATTTAATAGCTCCTGATCACTTATTTCTAATTTATTTGCAATTACAGATAAGTCTAGACCTTTTTTACAATAAACACTTTCTATATCAAACTCTTTTGAATTTATAGGTGCAGGTATTATTCCATATTCATCATAAAAATTCATGAGGTAAGTCATAGCAATATATTTAGGAACGTAATTTTGAGTTTCACGAGGTAGATAGTCATAAATACCCCAAAAATCCTTATTACCTGAATACCTCATTGCTTTTCTTACATTACCTGGACCGCAGTTGTATGCAGCAAGAGCAACCAACCAATCGCCATATTGTTTATACATCTGTTTTAGATAAGTACAAGCAGCATGCGTACTTTTTAATACTGATCTTCTTTCATCGATTGATTTATTAATAGTAAGGTCAAAAATACGAGCAGTCGCTGGCATAAATTGCCATGGTCCAATAGCTCCAACATGAGAGCCAGCAAAAGGATTTAATCCAGATTCAATGATTGAAAGATACTTTAATTCTAAAGGCATTTCATAGCTACTCAATATCTCTTCATATACTGGGAAGAAATATGCAGACCTTGTAATCATTTGTTTTAATTTAGACTGCCACTTTATTCCAAAGAAATCTATTTGCCTTTTGACATATTTATTATAATCCATTTGAACTTCTATATCTGTCTTTTTAATATGACATTTAAATAGTTTATAATCTACAGGCACTTCATTATGCTCAAATGTCACAATTTCAGTGGAGAAATTACTTTCAAGTAATGGATCTGTATTGTTTAATGATATATCTTCAGATTCGATATGTAAATTTGAAATCTTAGATACTTTTTTAATCGTTTCGGAGGATTTATTAAATGAATTAAGTGAATCTTTATCAATAGCCAAAGACGGAATGCTGGATATAATAAATGTCAGTAGGATTAAATAAAATTTAAACATTAGCACAAAATAATTCAATATTGAGTGATTTATAAATTTCAATTATTAACATAACGTATGAGTGTTCAATTTTATATAAAATTATATAGCTATATTGCGTAAAAGAAGATTTTAAAAAATGAGTTCTGTATCTAATCCTTCATTTGGCGATTTAGCAAGAGAAGCAAGTTTACAACCTCAAGAAAAACTAGTTCGAATATCAAATGCTATGAATTCCCTTTCTATTGGCATTCCAAAAGAAATTACATACCAAGAAAATCGTGTTCCCTTATCCCCTATGGCTGTTCAATTATTAGTTGATCAAGGTCATTCAATCCAGTTAGAATCTGGCTGTGGAGAAAAAGCCAATTTTACGGATTTAGATTATAGCTCAGCTGGTGGAGAAATATTAGTTGACAAGGAATCAATTTTTAAGAATGACATTATTCTGAAGGTTGCACCCCCAACTTATGACGAAATAGGCTATATGAAACCTAATCAAATATTGATTAGTGCTCTTCAAATGGTCAGAAGTAAAGAGTCTATGATTAAGCAGCTGATCTCTAAAAATATAACTGCAATAGGTTACGAATTAATTAGAGATGATGAAGGTGCATTACCCATCATGCGATGTATGAGTGAGATTGCTGGGCGGTCATCCGTACTTATCGCAGCGGAATATTTAAGTAATTTCAATGCTGGTAAAGGTGAGTTATTTGGAGGTATTCCAGGTGTTCAACCCACTAAAGTTGTAATTATTGGTGCGGGTGCAGTTGGCGAATATGCAGCACAAGCTGCTATTGGACTTGGTGCGTCTGTTAAATTATTTGATAATAATATTAATAAACTAAGAAGAATTGAGAAGAATCTAGGTTCAAGAATAAGCAGTTCGACTATTATTCCTAAAACACTTGCCAAAGCAATTTCTGAATGTGATGTTGCAATAGGTGCTTTAAGAAGCCCGTTAGGCTATAGTCCATGTGTAGTAACTGAGGAAATGATTACTCAGATGAGAGATCAAGCTATTATCATAGATGTTAGTATCGATCAAGGTGGATGTTTCGAAACTTCAATTCCTACAGATCATCAAAATCCAGTTTTCGAGAAACATAATGTTCTTCATTATTGTGTGCCAAACATCCCATCTCAATATTCAAGAACAGCTAGTTACGCATTAAGTAACATATTTACCCATCTCTTATCATCCATATCTTCCGATGGAGGTTTCGAGACGTATTTAAAGTATCACGAAGGATTAAGATCAGGAGTTTATCTTTATAAGGGTAAACTTACAAATAAGTTGATTGCTAATAGATTTAATTTACCAAGCTCAGAGATTGAATTTCTTTTGGCAGGTATATAAATAATATTTATTTCTTTTTCTTAGCTTTCCCCGTGTATGGATCAACTCCTCTTTTTTTAGCCATATTTTCTAATCTTTTTTGAAGGTTAGATTTTTTTATGACTACTTTTTTCTTCTTACTTTCTTGAATTTGATGATGAAGCTTATCTTCATCAATCACAAATTTTCGGATAACTACATTTTGAATAATAGTTATACATGTAGATAAAAAGTAGTAAAATGATAGTGCGGCTGCGTAATTGTTAAAGAAGCCCAAAAACATAATAGGCATAACATACATTACTGTTTTCATAGGTCCAACCATTTGACCACTATTTTGGCTATTCATATAAGTGAATAGTATAGTCACTACAGTCATCATTAAAGTAAATAAACTAACATGATCACCATAAAACGGAATTTCAAAACCGTTAGGGAAATCAAAAATACTGTCATAGCTACTCAGATCGTCTGCCCACCAAAGTTCTTTCTGTCTCAATTCTATTGATGCTGGGAAAAATCGAAACATAGCAAATAAAATAGGCATTTGAATAAGTTGAGGTAAGCACCCACCAAGAGGACTGACACCAGCTTGTTTGTATAATTTCATTTGCTCCTGCTGGGCTTTTTGAGCATCTCCTTTGGTTCGTTCCTTGATTTCATCTAATTCTGGTTTTAGTATACGCATTTTAGCCGATGACTTGTATACTTTATACATTGGGAAGAATAAACCCAGTTTAATAATCAAAGTTAGCAAGAGAATTATCAATCCATAGTTTGAAAAATAGTTATTTAGCCAATTAAAAATGGGAATAACTAACCCTTTATTCACCCATCCAAATATTCCCCAACCTAGTGGTATAATTTTCTGAAGCCCAATGTTTTGATCTTTTAATGTCGGATAATGGTTTGGACCAAAATACCATGCCATGCTTTCAACTACATCATTCGTTTCAATAGGAATAAATAACTTAGCTGATAGTTTTTTCACATAAGTTTCACTTTCATCTTCAGGCTCAAGTGATTCAAGGAATATACCTTCTTCTTTAAAATTGTTTTGATTAATTAGCGTATGATTAAAAAACTTTTGCTTAAATGAAATCCATTGAACATTTGATGTCAAAGTTTCATCATCATCTTTGGTTTCACTCAAATAATCAATATCATCATCAGATGCGTACTTATAATAAACTGAGGTTACTGGACGCTCATCTTTAGCTGTTTTTTCTAACTTTTGAATTTCTGATTTCCAAGTAATTTCAGCATATCTATTATTGGGTGATATTGTATTATTAAAACCATTAAATTTCACGAAATAGTCCAAGTTATAAGACTTTGGTTTTAGTGTGTAGGTTTGAATTATATCTGCACCGTTGTATGAATATTTGTAAGATACTGAATTTTCTTCCGATTGAATTTGCTCAAATTCAACCTTTGAAGTATTTATAACATTTCCGTTTGAGAGAGGTATAGAATACTCAAATTGAAGTTGATTGGTATCAATTAGTAGTAGATCAGAAGAATCATAGTTTTTGTAATCTAAAAGATTGACCACTTTTGGAATACCACCAATATTTGAAAAATCAACTGAAAGAAGGGAGTTTTTTAGTGTGAAAAGCTTTTCTTCAATTTTGGTTGATTTTTCAAATGAGTCTTTTATTATTATATCTTCATTATTAGTAAATTGACTTGAATCACGATTACTAGAAGTTATTTTACTTGTGCTGTCCTGATTTTCTAACTGTTGAACGTTGTCTTTATTAAAAAACCAAAACCCTAAAAATAAAAAGAATATTAGTATGTATCCTATTGTTGAACTTCTCTCCATTATTTTTTAATTTTACTGGTTTGCAAATGTATGTCTATTCAACTATTAAGAAATAATATATATTAAATACTCACTCAAAATGGTGAAAAAAATATGATTTATTAATAGCTTATAATCCTTATTGGGATATGTATTTTTTATTTATGTGTTTTATCAATTTCTGTACTCCGATGGTGTTGTTGAAATTTTTTTCTAAAAACAGTTTTTTATTAGTGTAATGATTTTCGGTATAATCTGTTTTCATCAAAGTATTGATATTCCGAATTATGTTTTGAAAATTGTTTGATATCGTACAAAGTTTTTCTAATCCAGAGCCTTCGACCATAAGGGAGTTTACGATTGAAAATCTGCCTAAATATAAAGCATTCAGAAGTTTTAGTTTGATACCTGTATTTTGATTTGTGTAGAGTACATTGATGTGAGCATTTTCTATTAATTTATGAATTTCATCTGTTGATAGGTTATACTTTAATTCAACGTTTTGATGCATATTACACAACGTAATCAATTCTTTGGGTGGGTTATTACCAGCTATGATAGCATGGGTTTTAATTTTTGAAAAAACATTTAGAATTAGTTGTTTTGCAGCGTTGTGGTTTTCGGGAACTGATAAATTACCATGATATAAAACAAAGTCTCCTTTGTTGTCATGTTTACCCATTTTGTTATTGCTATGAAATGCAGGGATATAGATTGTATTTCCAAACTTTTTATTAAAATATGACGTATCATTTGGACTAATAGCCGCAATAATATTGGCGTGTTTTAATATTTCTTGATGCTTTTTTAACTTTTCTGCTTCGATTCTAAAAAAATATTTCTTAAAATATTTTGACTCTGAACTTTCTAGATGTTTGTAGTAATGATGCTCTATATTATGTGTTCTTACAATCTTTACTCGATTTTGCAGGCTAGTATGAGCCAAATAATATGTACAATGTAAACCTTCAAACAAAATGGGTGCTTGATCTTTTTGAAGGTTATTCAATAGATCACTACTATTACGTGAATTTACGATGTATGGCAGAGTACCCATAAATGGATTTTTATAAATCTTTCGAGAATAGTAATTAATTTCAGAGCAATATTTATTTAATTCAGATTTGCTGAGTTTTCGACCATAATTATAAACGTGTAATTTTATATCAATACCCTCTTCGTAGATAGCTTTGATTTTATAATAAATATCAATTACTCCGCCATAATTGGCAGGAAAAGGAACATCAAATGCTACGATATGAAGAGTACGTTTATTGGAAAAGGTCGTCATATGCTCGTATCAATTTATTTTTTTCCGTATTCCAATTGAGATCTTTGGATGCTTTGTTACAATTACCCTTTAATCTATTGTATTCCTTGGTATCATTTAAAAGTGAAAGAATTACTTCAGATATGTTATTGGAGATTGCCTCTGCAAAAACGCAGCAATTATAGGTTTTATTTAGGTCATAATATTCAGGAAATGGATTTGTGATAACTGGTACGTCAGAATTTATGTAATCAAAAAACTTATTACTCAATGAATAATAATAACTTAAACCTATGTTTTCCATGACATTATAGCCCAAAAATGCTTGACTTGTATAGTTTATTAGCTCATCCGGTTTAATTTGACCAAGGAATTCAACCTTATCAGATAATTGCTCTTTAATGACCATGTTTTCAAGGTTATCTCTTATATCTCCATCTCCAGCTAGTAAAAGTCTAAGTGGAATTGTTTTCATTGCCTTAATGAGCGATTCTAATCCCCTACCCTTATTTAATGCCCCTTGATAAATTATGTATCTGTCTTCAGAGTGATTACTTGTTGAGCTATGAATTTCCGGACAGTTTCTAACCACATGGAATTGTTTTTTGTACTTTTCAAAATATATTTTAGCAATATTATCTCCAACAGTAATGGCAACATCCACTCTTGGAACAAATATTTTCTCGATGATAAGCCATATTTTTTTAACAAAATTTCTATTTTCTAATTCAGGAACTTCAGTAAAGTATTCGTGGGAGTCATAAACTATTTGCTTTCTTTTTATTTTACATGCTAAAAAACCAGCTGGAAGCGTGTCTAGGTCCACTGAGTGAATTACATCAAACTTTGTAAATAGTAAGATGAAAAACAATCTGATATTATATGATATGTAAAAAAGAACTCCTCTATTTATAAAAAAACGAAATCTTCTTTGAATAAATGAATGTTCGATAGTGTTTTCAGAGCTTTTTACCCTACCCCATAATTCAACACTATAAAATTCACTTAACGTATTGCAAATCCTAATCATACGTTGATCGAACACTACATCATTAATTACAGTTGCTATGATTTTTCTTTTGTGTTCCAAGTGTAATTATTCTTGATTTTTAGAAGATAATTGTTCTCCATAAGCCATTTTACTGCAGTAATAACTTCTTCACTATCATTTGTTTGAAAGTTAGCTACAATTTTATGGATATCTAGTTTATCATTAAGAGTCATTTTTTTTATTGCAGCAGTTAGATCTTCTTTACCTTTTGAAAATGAATTTTTATTTAAGTTTCTACAAATGTCACAATTACCACAACTTTCTTGAGTTAGTTCTCCAAAATATTCAAGTAAAAAATGCTCCCTACATATGCTCGTATTATTAGCATAATCTAACATAAATTTTTTACGATACGCTGTTTGATTTTTTAGTTGTGAATATATAGATGTATCAATACTTATTTTAGTAGGTCTTGATTTTAGGTATGTTATTGTATTATCGGACGACTTTTTTATATAATCAATTATGCCATCAGAACTCAGTTTTTTTAGTCCATCTATTAATTGATTTTTAGATAATTTTAATTCTTTTGATAAGTTCCAGACAGAAATGGGTGTGTAGTGGTCAAATAAACCAGTAAAAGATCGCAAAAAAGTCTTGATGATTAAATCTAAATGTTGATACTTGACTTGATATTCATATAAATCTTTTTGATTAACAGTAATTTTTATCTTGTCTTGATGATTTACATCTTCCGATTTTAGATAACCCATAGATTCTAATACTTTTAAGCAGTTTAGTGCATCATTAAAAGCTATACCAAAGTTGTTAGTAAATTCCGTTAAATCAAATTTATAACTTATGCCTTTCCCAGATGTGAATGCAATTTGATGATAATTATAAAGACAATTTAGAAAATGTTGTATCTGTCCTGATTCGGGAAATTCATTTTTATTAAAATTTTGATCTTGATTTAAGAATAAAATACAGTATGATTTTAAATTATCTCTCCCAGCCCTTCCGGCTTCTTGATAATAGGATTCTGGACTGTAAGGAATATCATAGTGAACTACAAGTCTTACATCAGGTTTATCAATACCCATTCCGAATGCATTTGTGCTTACAATTACTCTTTTTTTATCATTGATCCAATCAGATTGAATGGATTCTCTTTGTTTCATGTCCAATCCAGCATGATAATAGCTTGCACTGAGATTATTTTTATTTAAAATTTCCGAAACTTCTTTCGCATTTTTTCTAGTGTTAACATATACAACTGCTGAACCATTAATCTTGGACAAAATTGAAATTAACTTCCTTACATAATTATTATCCTTAACTACAAGATAATTGAGGTTTGAACGACGAAATGAACTTTCAAAGAATTGAAAATTATGTTTAAGTTTTAGATAGGTAATAATATCCTCTTTTACCGTGTGATTTGCTGTTGCAGTTAAAGCAATAACGTTAGCATTTGGGATATGAGATCTTAACTCGCCGATTTTTAAATATTCTGGCCTAAATTGATGCCCCCATTGTGATACACAGTGAGCTTCGTCCACTACCAAAAAACTAATATTGATGTGTTTGAGATAGTTTCTAAATGATTGTGATGATGCTCTCTCAGGACTCAGATATAACAACTTATATTTACCATTTAGCGTATTCTGCATCTCAACTTCTACCTCCTTTGATGATAAACCGCTATGAATTGCAATTGAAGAAATACCTAGTTTTTTTAAATTATCTACTTGATCTTTCATCAGTGCAATCAAAGGACTAATAATCATGCAAACTCCTTCTTTTGCTAAAGCTGGAAGTTGATAACAAATACTTTTACCACCACCAGTAGGCAATTGAACTAACGTATCGTTTCCATTTAAAACAGATAGAATAATGTCACGTTGATTTGCTCTGAAAGTTGGATATCCCCAATATTGCTTCAGTAATTCCTCTAACATTAATCTTTATAATATCGATCGGTAAGAGGTTATAAGTAAAGCACCAAGATTTTGATGTGGTGGAATATAATCTTGAAAACGTTCATGTGCAGTAGTTCCTTTTGAAAAACTTGAATTTAACTTATTCCATAAATTTTGCCAATTTAAATCTTCTGCTTTTCGAATGATTTCATTTAGGGCATAGCATAGCCGATCATTTACCAAAAGTGTACCTATTTGTTTGCTACTTATAATTTGAGCATTAGGTGAGTATTTTAAGACTTGAGAAATGATATTATATCCACCACATGAACCTAAAAAAACAATTTCAGCCGACGGTGTCAGACTCTCAATAGCAGCGTCTGCAAAATAAGAATGCCCTCTATGAACCACAATATCAGGCCAGCGATTTTGTGACGTGAAAATATCCTTAATCGCATTTTGCCCTGCATATTCTGATGAAGGTTTATTTGCATAAATTTCAATTTTATTTCCCGATATACTTTTTATAAGAATGTATGATTGATAATCTTCAATTTGCCAGTGATTGCGATTAAATGAACCTAAAAAATGATTAAAAGATGCCCTTCCGTCTTCATCATCAAAGAAAAAATGTTGTTGAATATTTTTCCCATTCTTAATAATACGATTTAAAGAAAGGACTTCTAATTCTTTTTTGTGACTCAAAATCACAGAATTTAGGTTTGAAATAGTACCTATTTCACAAATACTTAAAATAGAACCATAAAGCTTTTGAGCATCTGTATATTCAATTTCATTGTAATAATCAAGTATTGATTTTTCAAAGAGTAGTTTGGTATCAGATGATTTAATACTCCCATAAGTATCTACGAGTGTTACGGCACTGCTAAGGTTATCATTCATATCCTCTATTCCACGAACTAATTTATCAAATAGCTTTTGTTTTTCATACTCTCCCATTTTAGAAATAAATTCATACAATGTATTGTATCCAGCACACATTTTGATAAATGTCCTAAAACGATTGAAATTCAAAGAAAATAAGAACTCATAATTACTAGAAAACTCACTTTTGTCAATTAACCGTTTATACATACCTAAAAACGTGGAAGTATAGATTTCGTTCTCACTGTAAACTATTAGCGTATATATTTCTGCAGAGTTTAATTTGTCAAGTATTTGGAAACGTATTTGATCAGAATCCTCATGTAAATCATTAATCACGTTTACCTTTTTTAAACATTGATATTTTAATGCATCGTCAAAAGAATGTATTCCATATTTTAAACCTGATGATTGCATTTGAATTAAATAGGGGAAAAGCGTTTTATCTGATTTAGATAATTCGTGAGCTTCATTGATTGAAATGTTATTTTGAATAATATCATTTAATAAGATATAACCTCTAGATATAGGTCCAACCTCCTCATAAATATCGTATACAATTTGTGTAGTAGTATTGGTACTTTCTTTTATATAACTATGTATAGCATTCGAACTATGTAAATATGTTTTTATCTTCATTGGGGCAATCATAGCTACCTCGTCAAGTATCAACCCACCAAAGTCAAGATGCTTAAAATACTTATATTTTTCCAAAACGCTAGCGGGTTCCACCTGAGCTGATTGTAATAAAAATGACATACAAATGTCTAGGTTAACAAAAAATGGTATACAATTAAGAGAAGTAATAATATTACTATTCAGAATATTTTTTAAACGACCTGTGTTATTAATTTTTTGTATTTTGATAATCAAATTAAAGCTAGGGCTGAATTGAGTATATAGATGGATATTTTTACTCCCAACATCGGTTAATATTTCTTTAACAATTTTAAGCTGGCTGATCTTTAAATCATTTGATAACATTACATTCAGAGTAATATTACTTACTATTTTTTCTGATAGGTTTAGGTAGATATCTGTGGCTTGCTTGGACTGTATTTCACTTTTTAATGTAACTGCCTGATCTTGTATTTTGTCAAGTTTATCAATTCTTATTTGTTCTTTGTTGATTGATTCAACCAATTCATTAATTTTTTCATTTGCTCTCAATGGCTGACTATAAATGGATATTAAACAAATTAAAATATGAGATAAATAGTTATTCATTTATTTTATTAAAAATTTCCCATAATGTTATACCAGTTGATACCGATACATTAAAAGAATGTTTCACTCCAAATTGAGGTATTTCGATTATCTGATCACAAAAATCAAATAAATTATCGTTAACACCATCCACTTCATTACCAACGATTAAGGCTATTATTTTATTTTTTGGAAAAACTACTTCTCTTAACGGAATACTATCGATTGTTTGTTCTAATGCACAAACATGACAATCCTTTAGTTCATTTAATGCCTCTATAGTTGTTTCGAAATAGCTCCATTCAACTGATTCATCAGCACCAAGTGCAGTTTTTCTAATTTGTCTGTGTGGCGGTCTTGCAGTTATTCCGCACAAGTAAATCTTCACAATTCTGAATGCATCACTTGTTCTAAAAATTGCACCAACGTTATGCATAGAGCGAATATTGTCTAAAATTAGGATAATTGGTGATTTGGAAACTTTCCTATATTTTTCAACACTTAACCTATTCAGGTCCTTGTTTTTTAACTTGCGAGTCAAAATATTAGCATTTAATTGAGTACGAAGATAAAACACCAAAAAGAAACTCCTTTAATGAAGCAATTTCGTGAAATAAAAGCTTCATATCCAGGTACTTTATTATTATTCAGAGTTGGTGATTTTTATGAATTATTTGGCGAGGATGCTGTTATTGCTTCAAAAATACTTGATATCGTTCAGACTCATAGAAAAAATGGTGCAGCTGGTAAAGTAGAATTAGCTGGGTTTCCTTATCATTCACTTGACATTTATCTCCCTAAATTAGTTAGAGCTGGCCAACGTGTTGCAGTATGTGAACAACTAGAAGATCCAAAAAATTCCAAAGGAATAGTTAAACGTGGTGTTAAAGAACTTATAACACCTGGAGTTTCGACTAATGATAAAACTTTAGATAGTAAAAGTAATAATTATTTAGCCTCTATTTTTGAATCCAAAACGAGTATTGGAGTTGCATTTACGGATTTAAGTACGGGTGATTTTTTTGTTGCTCAAGGTAATAAAATCTATATTGAAAAACTTATTAAATCAATTCAACCCACTGAGATAATTATTAGTAAAAATTACCGAAAAAAGTTTTCAAGTATATTCGGAGATGTCTTCTATACCTACCCTATTGATCCATGGTTTTTTGAGGAAGAGTATTCTAAAGAACAGCTTTTAAAGCATTTTAATACAGAAACTCTAAAAGGTTTTGGTATTAGTCAAATGGATGATTCAATTATTGCCGCTGGAGCTATTATCCATTACTTAAATCAAAGTCACCATGTTGATTTAGAACATATCAGTAGTATCAAAAGAATCGATGAACAAGAATTTGTTTGGATTGATTCGTTTACACTTCAAAATTTAGAAATAATAGAAAGTAATCATCCTAATGGGATATCACTTTTAGAAATTATTGACAAAACTCTCAGCCCGATGGGTAGTAGACTTATGAGAAATTGGTTGTTATTCCCTCTACTTGACGTCAATCATATCATTTCAAGACAAGATGCAATCAGCTATATATTATCTGATGATAGTTTTAGTTCTAACTTAAATGCTGAAATCAAAAAAATTGGAGATGTAGAGAGGATTATCAGTAAGGTTGCTTTAAAAAAAATTAATCCTCGAGAATTGTTGCAATTGTCATCAGCATTAAAATCGATACAAAATATTAAAAATAAATGTTTATCAATTGACCATAAATCAATTCAAAGATATTCATCTACTCTAAATGAAAATAAAGACATCATTGAGCTTATTGATTTGCATATATCATTAGAAGCACCAGTTATAACAAGTAAAGGTAGAATATTTAATGCTGGAATCAATGAAGAGTTAGATGAATATCTGTCGATCTCTAAAAGCAGTAAAGATTATCTTATTGGTATTAAAAATAGAGAAAGTGAACTGACTGGAATATCAAGCTTAAAACTTGCATTTAATAATGTGTTTGGCTATTATTTAGAAGTCACTAATACCCACAAAAATAAAGTACCAGATCATTGGATTAGAAAACAAACTTTAGTAAATGCAGAACGATACATTACTCCAGAATTAAAAGAATTTGAAGAGAAAATTATAATAGCTGACAGTAAAATAAGTGAAATAGAAACTAAACTATTTACTGAGTTTATAAATCGTTTAATCTTTTATGTAAAACCTATTCAATCTGATGCTCGTTTGATAGCTGAATTGGATTGTTTGAATAGTTTGGCCTTTGTAGCAAAAAGTAATCATTATTCAAAGCCATCAATAACTAATGATTTTCATCTAGCAATTAAGGATGGAAGACATCCAGTGATTGAGAAACAATTACCATTTGGAGAAGAATACATTCCAAATGATATTTACTTAAATCAAGAAGATCAACAAATAATTATTTTAACAGGTCCTAATATGAGTGGTAAGTCTGCACTTTTAAGACAAACAGCTCTAATTGTCATATTAGCTCAAATAGGATCATACGTGCCTGCAAAACACGCTGAAATTGGATTAGTAGATAAAGTTTACACTCGTGTTGGTGCATCAGATAACATATCTCAAGGAGAATCAACCTTCATGGTTGAAATGGTAGAAACAGCATCAATTTTAAACAATCTTTCTAATCGAAGTCTGGTCATTCTTGATGAAATTGGAAGAGGAACAAGTACATATGATGGTGTTAGTTTGGCATGGAGTATTGCTGAGTTCATGCATAACAGCGAGCACAAGCCTAAAACATTGTTTGCAACACATTATCATGAATTAAACCAGCTTGAAGACTCTAATAAGGGAATTGTCAATTATCATATTAGTACTGAAGAGAAAAAAAATAAGGTAATATTTCTACGAAAAATTAAAAAAGGTGGAAGCGAAAATAGCTTTGGAATTCATGTTGCTAGAATGGCTGGGATACCTAGACTAGTTGTCAATAGAGCTAATCAAATTTTAAAGCAATTAGAAACCGATCGTGTAAATATAAATACAAATGGATCTTCTAAAAAGACATCATCCAATGTTCAAATGAATTTATTTCAAATTAATGACCCTAAAGCGACAGAAATAATAAATCTATTGGACAATTTAGATGTTAACACGTTAACTCCAATAGAATCACTAATGAAACTAAATGAAATTAAGCAACTACTTAAGGATTAGTCTAGTAACCCTATTATGCTTTTTCTTTAGCATATCAAAGTCTCAAAATAGCTGGGTATATTTTGATGGCAAGTGCTCCATCTCGGAAGACTTTTTTAAGACTAGCGTATGTCTAGATTATATAAATCATTTAAATGCGAATGGTATTCCTGTTATTGGTTCTAGTAAATGGCTTAATGCGGTTTGTATACCTGATAAATTTATAAATCAAGTCAAATCATTCTCGTTTGTATCACAAATCGTTCCAATGGGTAAATATTCTCATCATAAAAATACAATCCATGAAGATTTCAGTTATGGAAATAGTGACTGGCAAATGGACATGATAAATCTCATAAACTACCATAAACAAGGTAATTTAGGTAAGGACATCACAATTGGAATTTTTGATGGCGGTTTTTGGAAGGTTGATAGTTTGCCAATATTTGATTCGCTTTGGTCGAATAATCAAATTATTGCAACGAAAGATTTTGTAAATAATGGCCCAATGAAATTCGATCAAAGCACTCATGGTATGCAAGTTTTAGCCTTGGCTGGGATTAACTACCCTGATAGTATGGTTGGAGCAGCACCCAAAGCAAATTTCGTATTAGCTAGAACTGAAAATATATCAAGTGAAACTCATCTTGAGGAACTAAATTGGATAAATGCATTGGAATGGGCCGATTCAATCGGGGTTGACATTATTCACTCCAGTTTGGGATATTCTCTTTTCGATACACTTCAAGGTGATTATAGTTATCAAGATATGGATGGTAAAAGTACTATCATAACAATTGCAGCACAAATGGCTGTAGAACGGGGTATTTTTGTAACCAATAGTGCTGGAAATTCTGGTAATAAACCCTGGTACTATATAACTGCACCTTGTGATGGTAAAGATGTCCTATGTGTTGGTGCTGTAGATAGTTTCCGTCAAATTACATCATTCTCCAGTAGAGGTCCCACCTCAGATGGAAGAATCAAACCTGAAGTATGTGCAATGGGAAAAAAAAATACAATACCTGATTCCAAAGGTATTTTGAGAACTGGAAGTGGCACATCATTTTCAGGCCCACTAATTGCTGGAATGGTAGCTTGTCTTAAATCTAAATATTCAGAACAAACAAATTATCAGATTTTCAATTCAATTATTGAGAGCTGTCATCAATATGAAAACCCTGATATTGAGTATGGTTATGGCATACCAAATGTATTAATTGCTGATAGTATCTTAAACAGTTTACCATCGGCTAGTGTTATAAAAACATTAAAATTAGATGCAACTGTAAGTCCTAATCCAACCAGTAATAAGCTACAAATTCGAACTGAACCACAGTCCATTTATTACCTTACAAATAATCACGGAAAACTAATCAAAAATGGTAAACTGTATAATTGGATAAATTTTATAGATGTATATGATTTAATTGATGGAATTTATTACCTAAAAATTAAAAATGAGAATAAAATTATTACAAAGAAAATTATAATCAATTAACATCATCATGATTATTTAATATTTAACTTTTTTTATAATGAAAAAATATTTTGCTGAGTTTGCTGGCACCTTTTTACTAGTATTCATGGGAGTTTGGAGTATTGAATACAGTAATGTCAATTTATCTGAAAATTTCCAGGCATCTCTTTGGTTGATTACTGTTATTTTTGGGTTAGCTGTCACACTTGCCATATTAATGTTTGGAAATAGTTCAGGTGCACATATAAACCCAGCTGTATCTATTGCTTTCTATCTTAACAAATCATTATCTTCTAAAGAACTTACACTTTACATTGTATCACAATGTATGGGTGCCATTTTGGGGGCATATTTTTTGAATTTAGTATATCCTAGCGAATTAATAGGAACAACCTTGCCGTCAATTAATATCCCCTTAGCTTTTTTATTTGAATTGCTACTAAGTATTATATTAATGATGGTCATATTCTGGATAGCTGATCCTAACAATAAATATAACAAACTAGCTCCATATGTTATAGGCTTTCAAGTTGCCGTTAATACTTATTTAGTTGGCCTTTTGACCTCTGTCAGTATGAACCCTGCTCGTAGTATTGGTCCTGCTCTTATTTCCGGCCATTGGGAATATTATTGGATATATTTGGTAGCACCAATTTTAGGTATGATTATTTCTTACAATATTTGGAATAGAATAAATAATCGAATATGAAAAAAAACTTACTCGTATTATGTACTGGTAATAGTTGTAGAAGTCAAATGGCTGAGGCATACTTAAGACTATATCATGGTAAAGATTACAATATCTATAGTGCTGGCATCGAAAAACATGGTTTAAATCCTTTTGCAATGGGAATTTTAATGGAGGACTCAATAGATATATCTGACCACTTCTCAAAAACAATAGATGAATTATATAATATTTCCTTTGATTTAATCATAACAGTTTGCGATCATGCTAATGAAGTTTGTCCGATATTACCCGGAAATCAAATCAAAATTCATCATAACTTTAAAGACCCGAGTAAAATGAATGGTAGTTACACTGACATTGTCAAGGCATTTAGAGAAACTAGGCATGAAATTAAACAGTTCTGTAGAAACGTCAACATATTAAATTAAGATTCCTTTTCTTTGTTGTAAATGAACTCAGAAAGAAAGCATCTATTAGAGCAACTAGAGGATAAATTTAATGCAACGGGACAAGACCTGGATACTCATCTCAATGGATTGCTTCATGCAAATTATATAACATACTGGGATTATATTCAAACTGACGCTTTGTTAAATCTTCAAATTCAAAGAACTCGTTATCCTGACGAGATGGTCTTTATTATGTATCACCAGGTGAATGAAATCATTTTCAAAATGATGTTATGGGAAATAGAACAAGTATCTATAAATGAAGCACTAACTGTTGATTTTTTTGCAGAAAAATTATACAGAATTAGTAGATATGTAGATATGTTATCATCATCGTTTTCTGTAATGGGTGATGGTATGAGTTCAGAGCAATA